>Ga0233360_1000029_pt1 | contig 51466 bp, 56 predicted proteins | sample ElkDunMinimDraft_20_FD_180671 | JGI IMG/M metagenome (GOLD analysis project Ga0233360, IMG submission 180671) | Fecal eukaryotic communites from dung pellets of Tule Elk in California, USA - Elk Dung A0 | ecosystem: Host-associated > Mammals > Digestive system > Large intestine > Fecal | place...
TTGTTTTACTTTTGTTGGTTGAACTACCAATATTACGGTAACAGTCATACGCTCGTGCCGTTTGGCACCCGACTGAGCGTGGCGAGGGAGGTAGCTGAATACCCGAGCGCTGCCGGTGGCAGATACAGCGAGGGTGTTCAGGCGCAGCGGTCGATTTTGTGTGAGCGTTCTGTGCGAGCCTACAAAATCGGGAACCGCAAGGAGAAGCATGACAAACATCTGTGCACACATCAAGCCCAGCACGAGGAGCCAGAAAAAAGCATCGACTTTGTCGGTGCTTTTTTTAATGAAATTTGCCTACGGCAAGTGAAATAGCTTCGCTATGAAATACACTTCGTGTATGAAATATTGCTACGCAATATGAAAGGGCAAATTTTATTTCACATTTTTCTAAAAGAAAAATATTTCATAATCCGTCAGGATTATTTCATATCAACGAAGTTGATATTTCACTAAAAACTAAATCACATCATTTTTGTTCTGATTTGCAAAAAAAGCGAATGATTTAGATGACAGTCTAGATTATTCGGTTTTTATTTTGACTTTTCTTCATAACTATGCTATAATTATTTTGGGGTGATATAATATGGATTTTATTAAATTTGTTGAACAAATTCCTAATATTACAATAGCAAGGAGAGTTGCTTCTGCTTATGTTGCCGATTATAGACGATTAGAACTTGATGAGATCAAAGATTTTTTAAAGAAAACAGCTAATCAATATATATCTTTTGAGAATATTAGCAACAGATTAGAAGAAATTAAACTTGAATCAAATCGTGCAGTTAGGATTATTGCACCAATATTGTTGCGTGATTATTTGTTAAATCAAGATGATTTTATTTCATCAACTAAGGATACTGATTCTGCGGTTTTAAACTATGAAAAATCTATTGTTGATGAATCAAATAATTTTGACGAAAGCAAAATATCTAAAGATTTTGCACTGTTTAAGCATATGATAGATGCTGCTTGGGCGCATAATGATGATATCTCAGTTGACGAGAAGAATCTTTTGGAAACCCTAAGAAAGTATTTGTCGATTTCCATTAAAGAGTTTCATATGCTTGAAGCTAAATCAGGAAGATTTCCAACTCCTGAAAATGTTTTACACACCTATGACGACATAGAAGATACAAGAAAAGTATTGCAAGCAAAAGGATTAATTGTGGCGATAAAGAATTCTGATGGCGTTATGTGTGATATGATTCCTGACGATATAGCTCAATGTATTAGAAAATATTATAATATTGAAATACGAGCATATGGATATGAGAAACTTGTTGATTATGTGGTTAAGAAAACAAAGAAACAGTATCTTGTTGATATAGTAAATAAAGCAAGTCAATATTTTTCAAAAGCTAAAATTGAAATATCAAATAATCCTACTGTAAACGAATTGAAAGACATTATTTTGAAATCCATACAACCGTCTAATTTAATTGGTGGATTTTCACCACGAGATGGACTTGATGTTACAATGCTGTCAGCTTGGTGTAGTGATATTGGGTTAAATGTATCAGGTAATAAGGTTGCGTTAATTGATAGGATTCTCGAATACTATGATTCAATGAGAAGAATAGAAATTAAAACGGAAGATGAAAGAGAAAAACTTATTGCGTTTTATAATCAACTTGCAAATAGAGATTTGAAAAATCTGAGAGCAAATAATATCATTGAAAAAGATTTACAATGTGAACACTTGTTTGAAGATGCAACGAATTATTTGTTTGAAAAAATGTTATTAAATAAGCCATTGACTTTGACCGGTTCTGAACATCCAGATGGTAAATTATCCTTTAAAGATAAGTATATTATGTGGGATAATAAATCAAAGGAAACAGCAGTAAATTTAAAAGATCACATTCAACAGTTTGAAAGATACATAAAAACATCAGATAAAGATGTAACCGTGTTTATGGTAATTGCACCTGATTTCACACCTCAAAGCGTACAAGAATGTGTTGATTTTTCTTTGAATAATGATACACAAATTCTATTGATTACCGCTGAAGAATTAAAGACAGTAGCAGAAATCTGGGCAAAGAAACATCCTGGAGAAATATTTAATTTAGGATATTTCAAGCAAAACGGAAGATTTGATATAAAACTGTTAAATTTATAGGAGCAGAGTGGCATCTAAACCATTCGGCTCTTCCAAAAAGAGAGTTACACCTTATGGTGTGACTCTCTTTTTTATTCATCATATTGAGTTTATACATCTACATTACGGTAACAGTCATTTGCTCGTGCCGTTTGGCACACGACTGAGCGTGGCGAGGGAGGTAGCATGGAGACTGACCGCTGCCAGTGGCAGAAAAAGGGAAGGCGACATGGCGCAGCGGTAGATTTTAAGCGAGTGATTTTTGCGAGCTATTAAAATCGGGCACCGCAAGGAGAAGCATGACAAACATCTGTGCACACATCAAGCCCAGCACGAGGAAACAGACAAAAGACACACCATGCGGTGTGTCTTTTGTCTTGTTACTCCAAATCCAACAAAAAATCCGCCGAAACCTCAAAAAACAAGCAAAATGCCCGAATGTCATCTATTGAGGGTTCGTATTTGTTGTTTTCAATATATGAGATTTTGCGTTGTGTCATATTTATTAGTTTTCCGAGCTGTCCCTGGGTAAGGTCTTGGTCTTCCCGCAAGTTTTTAATTTTTTCGCCGAAGGTCAATTTCATAATTATCACCTCGTTTATTTACTTGACTAAATATTATCATAGACGGAAAATATCTATTGACATTTAGACGGAAAGCGTCTATAATAATTTTGTAGGGCACAATACAAATTTATACTTAGAGGAGAGGGTAGTATGAAAAAAATCATTAGCATCTTACTTTCGGCAGTATTGATTTTATCAATGTCAATAGGCGCTTTTGCTGAAAACGAAAAAGAGATAGCTGCGCAAGAGCTTGAAAAGTACGGAATTGTAAGGAGAAATCATTTGGGCGCGTTGACAGTTGAGGGACCTGTTACGCGAGCCGAAATGGCAAAAATGCTTGTGCTAATGTTAGGGCTTACGCCTGACAGTACGACTTGTGAATTTACAGATGTACCTGCTGACCATTGGGCAAATGTTTACATATCCCGTGCGGCGGCATTCGGAATTATTAACGGAATGGGTGACGGAACATTCTTGCCAGATACGGATATTACATATCAGCAGGCGATAAAAATGGTCGTTTGTGCTTTAGGTTACGGAGTGGATGCAGAACGCAGAGGAGGTTATCCCCACGGATATGTTATGACGGCAATGGATTTAGGTCTTGCGCCAAGTCCGGCTGTAATGACGGAAAATGCTGACCGTGGCGATGTTATGATAATGTTGTCAAAAGCTCTAGATGTGCCGATAATGGTGGCGGCAGAGGATGAGCACAAAACAATTTACAAAGTGTTAAACGGTAAAGACGGCGAAAGCTTTGTGACATTAAGAACGAGATTGGAATAACAGTATTGAAAACTCTATAGTATCTGTGATATACTTAAAGTATCAAAAGCAGAGGAGGAATTTCTATGAAAAAGTATATGGTATTAACGATAGCTTTGGTTGTTTTGTGCAGTATGCTTGCGTGCGTACCTGTAAGCGCTGAAAGTGGCGTGGTGGGACATATTTATTCTACTGACATTTTGACATATGTGAACGGACAGCCTATTGATGGCTATAACATTGGCGGACGAACTGTTGTTATTGCAGAAGACTTGGACGATTACGGCTTTAATCACGAATATGATGACGAAACCCGTACATTGAAAGTAAAGTCATATTTTTATGGCTGTAACAACAAATTTGCAGAAATTCCTCGCGGAAAAACAGGAAAAATCGTAGGTTCAGTTTATGCAACCGACATAAAGGTTTACTTTAATGAAAAGGAAATTAAGGGCTACAATATAGGCGGAAGAACTGCAATTTGCTTAGAGGATATGGGCGAGGTTTCGGGCAGTGTAAACGAAGCCTACGGGTATTCTGACTATTTAGGTAAATACACTTGGAATCCCAAGGAAAAAACCATTTCTTTTGAGTCGTTCCGCCAGAACGAGGAGGATATTTTAAAGATTTCCCGAGTTTATCACAGATTCCGTGACAATGTGATTTACACCTTCCCCGATGATTATTATGCCTACAGCGAAATCAACGGTATTAACACCGATGATTGGCAGGGTACAGGTACATATACATATACTGACGGGTTTAACAAGAATGTGCTTTCACCTGTGTATCTGGAGACGAACGGTGAACTGACAGAAATCGGCATTGCTGTTGCAGACCCCAACATCGGTGACTATGACCACGCGCGGATTTATATTAACGATGTGGAAAAAGCAAGGGAATTGATAAAAACTGTAAAGCTTCCTAAAAAAACTCACGATGAAGCTGTTGAGTATTTTACCACCAACTACAAGCTGATCGAAAAAATGGAAAACGACAGCTACACGGTATTAAGGGTTGAGGACGAAAAAGAGGGTATACTCTTTGTGTATATAAATAAAGCGGGCGGATTTATCGTGGATACATTTTTTGCTTCATACGGCGACCGCACTATAAAGATGTGGTTTGATGACTCGGGAATTAATTCAAGCGTAAATACTGTGGTACATTCGGTGTATCCTTTTGCAGGTCCTCACGGAGCAACCACAATGAGCTACGCAACAGACCTTGAATGGTACGATTATGAGTAATTGACATTTCTTCTTAGATGGTGTAAAATGAAAATATATTACATCAAAGGAGAAATGAAATGAAAAAAATACTGTGTTTGATTTTAAGTATTATGATGCTTGCGTCATTAACTGTAGCAGTAAGCGCTCAAAATCCCATAAAGGTAAGCATTGAAGGCGAAGTGGCGGCACTAGTTCCCGACCCTGTTATAGTAAATGACAGAACATTGGCTCCTATGGAGGAAATGTTTGCATCTTTAGGCATTGCTTACGCACTTGACGAAGCATCAAATACCATAATGACAATGAAAAACGGCAAAGCCGCAGTTATGCAGGTGGAAAACACAATCTTTGGTATCGACAACGAGCAAACAACATTAGATGTAGCTCCCCAGATTATTGACGGTGAAATTATGATTCCCGTTCGTGCAGTGGCGGAGGCATACGGCTATGCGGTTGATTGGATAGCAGAAGAAAGATGCGTTGTTATAACTGTACCTGCTGAATAATGAAAAATATAAAAATCACCCTTCGGGGTGATTTTTTGTATAATTACGGACTCTTTGGGAAAAATTATTGTATCAAAGCAAAGGAGTGAATTTATGGTAGAACAAGATACAATCAAACTGTTAAGAGAGTGTGATGCAGGGGTTAAAATGGGTGTTTCATCTATTGAGGACGTAGTGGACCATGTGGAAAATGAAGATTTCAGAAAAAAGTTAGTTGACTGTAAATCGGAACATGAAAAATTAGACCGCGAAATTCAGCAGGAGCTTGACAGCTACCACGACGAAGGAAAAGAGCCTGCAGTTATGGCGAAAAGTATGTCGTGGATTAAAACAAATGTGATGCTGGCAGTAAAGGATACAGATAAAACAGTGGCAGACCTTATGACCGACGGTTGCAATATGGGGGTTAAATCCCTTAACAGGTATTTAAACAAATACGAAGCGGCAGACGAAGTGTCGAAGGATATAACAAAGAGGTTGATTAACCTTGAAGAAAAGCTGGCTGTGGATATAAGACAGTATTTATAATAGTAAGATGGGTGTCAAAATAGACACCCATCTTGCTTTTTAGTCAGCGCTGTTGCATCTTGCCAAACACTTTGCAAGACAAGCGGTTTCGGTGAATATCAAAGACACAAAGCCTAAAAGTGCGCCTGTGATGATTGCGCCGATAATGCTTGTGGCAGCAAATGTAATTGCCAAAAGCACCACAGAAGTTAAGATTGCACCCAGTGCGCCCGTAAGCAAAAGAGATAAAATCGGACAGAAACAACCTCTGTTACTTGTGCCCTGAGTGGATACTGATGTAGCTAAAGCTATAATAAGAAAAGCTACTGCCACGCCTAAGGTAACCCACAAAAATGCAGGTGTAAGGGTTATTGTGGCTGTTATGCGAAGAAACGCCGTAACGATACCAACGATTACGCTGGCGATGATAGCTAAAGCTGAACAGTTTGTTTTACAACATGGCATAATTATTCACCTCCTGATATATTTATATGTTTTCGGCTACTAACAGGTGAATAAAAATGACAAAATGCGACAAACACATATACTTGCATAAAAGTTTAATATTGACACTTTTGGTAATTTGCGATATACTGCTATATGATGAGCAAAATAATATTGTGACAAGGATAGTAGTGATAAAATCCTGTAATATTAAATAGGGGTGACAGCTATGTCAAGATATATTAAGCGTTATGCAATGAATGTGTCGGCGGACGACATAATGAATTATGCAATGGCATATTTTCAGAGTCAGGGCTTTAAGTATGTCAACTACGAGGACGGTATTCCGGCGTTTCATAAAGGTGACGGCTGGGTAGGTTGCCCTAAGCACGTAAGAATCAGCTTTGAGGGCAATGTCTTAATCATAGAAAGCTGGGTAAGATATTCTGTTGTCCCCTATGTGGCGGCAGGAGAGTTCGACATTACAGCAAGCGGCCCTGTGGCGGCGTTTCCGAAGTCTCAGATGAAAAAAATCGTATTTGAATTTGAAAGACAACTTCTGGCAAATGGCATGGTTAAGGGAGAGGCGGCTTATTCGGCGCCTGCACAACCTGTTGCTCCTGTCGCACCTGCAAGTTCTGCAAGAGTGTGTCCTGTGTGCAGGGAAGCTGTTCCTGACGAGGCAATGTTCTGCGGTAATTGCGGCGCAAGATTATAAGTATTAAAAGGCTGTTTTTACAGCCTTTTTTGTATACAGAAATTGCAAATTAAAGAGCAGTTGTGTGGCAGGCAGAGCGATAAAAAACCACCCGCATAGCGGGCGGTTTTTTATTAGTATCCATACACAACTTGTGTTATTTTGAAATATCTAAGCATGTCGACCTTGGATTTTACATTCCATACATATGTAGATGATGAATAGCTTGATAACCATGTGCTGTCTACATAGAGAGTGTGTTCGCCGTAATAAAGATTGTCGCCGAATACATCGCAAAGCTCTGCACTACATTTGAATGCTTTAATTGGTTTGTCGGATAAGTTTACGAACTTTATGTTTAAGTTACCGTTATTACACCAATAGCTCACCTTAACAAGCGAACTTCCGGTTGCGTTTCTCCATGCCTTGCATATTGCGGCAACGTCACCGTTGAGATTCTCGTAATATGTCGTAGCTTCGTCACTTGTATCATAAGCGTAGGTGCCTATTGCATTTCTTGCATCTATAGCTGTTGAATATGCAGAATAATAATCCTTATTTTTTAGATGTATTTTTATATTTTTAGATGCTTCTATGTATCTATACTCTGCGTATTTACTTACAAGTGCATTATAATAAGGAGAATCATATGTGCAGTAATAACTTAAGCATGAAAGTGCATCATAAGCTGCGGATTGATAGTTTCCGGCTTTTACACGGATGTTCATATTTTTTACAGTTGCAAGATATGCAATTTCTTCGCGCAGGGAATTAATTGAAGGATAATAAGATGATTTTTTGCCTAATGCATCAGCAGTCCAATTCAATGCGCTGAGTGCTGTTTCATATTCGCCTGCTGCTCTGTACACCTCTACTGTTTCAAGTGTTTCTTTGTAAATTTTACTTGCCTCGTTGATGGGCGCGGGTTCAAAGGCGTATTTTGAAGGAAGTCCTTCAATCCACAGTTTCAGGACTTTATGCTCGGGAACCCAGTAAACATCACCTAATAGGTTCAAGGATTCTACCGGAACAAAGGTGTAGCCATTGAGAGTGTATGAAGGAATCTGCTGACCGTTGATAAAAACAGGTGTAACGTTCATCTGCGCATAGCCTGCTACAGTACCTATTTGGTTTATATCTGTTTCGTATTTGACAGGGATAATTGTAGCATCTTTGTCAACAGAAAGAGAAAATCCTTTGTAGTAGGGAAGCCATTGTGTGTTAATGCCATATTGTCCTAAATCATTTACAACCACCACAGAAGTTCCATTAACAGCGAATGAAGGTATATTGTAGTGATTGATGCATACTGCGATGTCAGTGTATAGCACTTCGTAACTGTTGTTAGCAGAAACGCTGGTAAAGCTTGATAACATAATTACAACCGTTAAAAATAAAAATAAAAGTTTTTTTCTCATAACATGAGGACCTCCGGAAAATTAATAATTAAGTTCGCTAACAAACTTAACTGTAAGTATTATTTTACCATAGCATGAAAATATTTGCAATAAAAAGTAATGGTTTTTTTGACATTCATACTGATATATGATAAAATACCATGGAAACTATTTATTAAAGGAAGAGATAAAATGACATTTCAAAGAGCGGATATTTTATTGCCTAAATTTTCAAAAGATTCAGAAAAAATGCAGAAGTGGAGTGTAGTTGCCTGTGACCAGTACACCTCCGAGCCTGATTATTGGAAAAATGCCGATGAAATCATCGGTGATAGTGAATCTACACTTCGCATAACTGTTCCTGAAATATATTTAAACGATGCAGATATTGACCAGCGCATAAAAAACACAAATGCCACAATGGCTGATTATGTGGCGCGGGATATTTTTACAGAGTACAAAAACTCATATATATTTGTTGAAAGAACACTTAAAAACGGAGCGAAAAGACTTGGTGTTGTGGGTATGGTAGACCTTGAGGATTACGATTATTCCACAGGTTCAAAAACCAAAATCCGCGCGACTGAGGGAACTGTTGTAGAAAGAATTCCCCCAAGACTTAAGGTTCGCTGTAATGCTCCCATTGAGCTTCCTCATATTATGATGTTGATTGATGATGAGGCGTGTGACATTATAGAGTCAAACAGCCAGCGCACAAATTCGTTTGAAAAGGTTTATGATTTTGATATGATGCAGGAGTCCGGTCACATTACAGGATATGTGATGAGTGATGAGGCGGCTACAGAGCTTGACAGAAAGCTCAAAGCGTTAGATGACATTGATGCCTTTAACAAAAAGTACGGCGTGAATGAAAAAAGTCCGCTTATATATGCTATGGGTGATGGCAATCATTCTCTTGCTACAGCTAAAGCCAACTATGAAAATTTAAAGAAAGAAATCGGTGAAGAAGAAGCCAAAAACTCAAAGGCAAGATATGCCCTTTGTGAGCTTGTTAATCTGCACGACAAGTCTTTAGAGTTTGAGGCAATCCACAGAGTTGTGTTTGATGCGTCAGGCGAAGGCTTTTTAAAAGCATTGGAAGCAAAGTACGATGTCAGCTATGAAGACGATGCTTGCGGTCAGAACTTTATTTTTGTATGTGGCGGAAAGGAAAAGAAAGTCACAATTAAAAACCCTGATGAGTACTTAACTGTGGCAACAGTACAGAAAGCTATTGACGACTACATCGCCACAAATGGTGGCGAAGTGGATTATATTCACGGTGAAGATGTTGTAAAGAAGTTAAGTGAAGATGTTAAAAACTTTGGTATTATATTTGAAACTATGGATAAAAAAGATTTGTATAAGTCTGTAATTTTGGACGGTGCCTTGCCCAGAAAAACATTTTCCATGGGAGAGGCTTGCGACAAAAGATTTTACACAGAAGCACGAAAAATAAAGTAAAAACCGTTGCATAATGTAGAAAAATGTGCTAAAATAAACCTATTCAAAAGAAAGGAATTGATTAAATGTCAAATAACAGAAGCAGTTTTTCAGGCAAAATAGGCTTTGTACTTGCGGCGGCAGGCTCTGCCGTTGGTTTAGGTAATATATGGAGATTTCCCTACCTTGCAGCTAAGTACGGCGGCGGTATATTCTTGCTTGTTTATATAGTTTTAGCGGTAACATTCGGTTATGCGCTTATGAATGCAGAAATCGCATTAGGTCGAAAGACAGGTCTTTCGGCAATCGGCGCATTTCGCGCGCTTAGCAAAAAATGGTCGTTTGTAGGTTGGCTTGCAGCTTTAGTTCCCATTATAATATTGCCTTATTACTCAGTAATAGGCGGCTGGGTTACAAAGTACATGGCGGCGTTTGTGTCAGGTGACGGATTTTCATCAGCCACAGATACATATTTTACTGACTTTATAGGAAGTGCCGGCGAGCCTGTTTTATGGTTTGTAATTTTCCTTGGTGTAACGGCGCTTGTTAATCTGTTCGGTGTAGAAAAGGGTATCGAAAAAGTAAGTAAATTTATGATGCCTGTATTGATTTTCTTGTCTATAGGTATTGCGTGCTACGGTCTTTTTATGCCCGGCGCAATGGAAGGTGTTAAGTACTACTTGTTACCTGATTTTTCAAAGTTCTCTGTAACAACAGTGCTTGCTGCTATGGGACAGCTTTTCTACTCCATGTCGCTTGCTATGGGCATTATGATAACATACGGCTCATATATGAAAAAAGATGTTAATATCGAATCATCAGTTAAGCAGATTGAAATTTTCGATACAGGCGTTGCATTTTTGTCTGGTCTTATGATTATCCCTGCTGTGTTCTCTTTCTCAGGTGATGTAGGCAAGGGCCCCAGCCTTATGTTTGTTACACTTCCTAAGGTATTTGAAGCAATGCCCGGCGGTCAGATTGTAGGTGCGGCGTTCTTCTTGTTGGTACTTTTTGCAGCACTAACATCGTCAATCTCACTTTTTGAAACAGTACTTTCATTTGTATGTGATAAAACAAAAACTGATAGAAAAGCAGCTTGTTTAATCGTATTTGTCGGTTCGCTCATTATCGGTCTTTTGTCATGCTTCGGCTACAGCAGTTGGTCAGGGGTTACAGTATTCGGTATGCAGTTCTTAGACTTCTTTGACTTTATTTCGAATAGCGTATTGATGCCGATAGTTGCTTTCCTAACCTGTATCTTTATTGGTTATGTGGTTAAGATTAAAACCATTACAGATGAAATTGAAATTTCGGCACGAGCTAAAAAACGCACAATGCTTACAGTTATGATTAAGTACATTGCACCTGTATTTATAGTGTTAATACTGGTATCATCAGTGCTTGATGTGTTGGGATATATGCCAATATAATTGGAAACTATAGGAAAATGCAACCGAATTATTCGGTTGTATTTTTTCTATATCGTGTACATAATACCTAATGAGGTGGTCGTAATGAATTATAATTTTCACTCACATACTGTTCTTTGCAATCATGCCACAGGTACAGAGCGAGAATATATAGAGGCGGCTATTGCTGCAGGAATTCGTGAGTGGGGATTTTCCGACCATATTCCATTTATATTTCCTAATGGCAAAGAAAACTCCTACCGCGTGCCAATGACACAGGTGCAGGAGTATATCGATACGGTAAATGCTCTGAAAGAGGAGTATAAAGATAAAATAAATATCTATTTAGGTTTTGAAATTGAGTATTATCCTGATTATTTTGATGAAATGGTGGAAAATGCCCGCAACTGGGGAGCAGAGTATTTGATTCTGGGTCAGCACTCTGTGGGTTCGGAGCCTGAATTTTTCTTTTGGTCAACTGAGGCGACTGACAACGAAGAATATTTAAAGGAATATGTTTCTCGTGTGGTTTTGGCAATAAAGTCGGGAGTTATCACTTATGTTGCCCACCCTGATATGTTTAACTTTGTGGGTGATGAGAATGTCTATAATGAAGAAATGCTAAAAATCATAAAGGCGGCGGAAGAATGTAAAGTGCCTTTGGAGATTAATTTTTTGGGTATTCGAGACAATCGCACCTACCCAACAGAAAAATTTTGGAAGGTGGCACAGGGACATAACATATCAGTTGTGTTCGGCTTTGATGCCCACGATGTAGCAGGTGCCTGCGATTTGGTATCGCTCTCCCGTGCAATGGAGATATGCGAAAAATACGGACTTAAAATTTTGGACAAAGTAGAACTAATCAAACCTTAGAGGAATTTTATGAAAGAGCAAACAAGTTTTTTAAAAGGAATTAAAGACGGTTTCCCAATATGCATAGGGTATTTGTCAATATCTTTTGCTTTTGGTATTTATGCCTGCAGTTGCGGACTTTCCGTTTGGGAAGCGGTTATAATGTCACTTACAAACCTGACTTCTGCCGGACAGCTTGCCTCTGTTCCTATAATTGTGGCAGGGGGAACATTAGCCGAGCTTGCGGTGAGTCAGATAGTTATCAATATGCGATACGCCCTGATGTCGGTATCGTTATCCCAAAAGCTGGGGAAATCCGTTAAAATGCTTGACAGATTCGTAATAGCTTTTGCTAATACCGACGAGGTTTTTGCAGTAGCGTCATCACAGGAGGGGACAGTAGGTAAGCGCTATCTATACGGACTTATTTTAACACCGCCCTTGGGTTGGACATTGGGAACGCTTTTAGGTGCTGCGGCGGGTAACATCTTACCTGCAATGCTTGTGTCAGCTTTGGGCATTGCTATTTACGGAATGTTTATTGCCATAGTTATGCCTAAGGTAAAAACAGAAAAACCCACAGCTTTGTGCGTGGCGGTGGCGATTGTTTTGAGCTGTCTTTTTTACTATGTGCCGACGCTTAAGGCAATACCCGCAGGATTTACTATTATTATTTGCGCAGTGGTTGCAAGCGGAATTTTTGCATTCCTCGCTCCTTTGAATATTGCAGAGGAGGGTAACGACCAATGAAGAATTTTTACATTTACTTAATTGTTATGGCAGGGGTTACATATCTTATTCGTATGCTTCCCTTGGTGTTGATTAAGAAAAAAATCAAGAACAAATACCTTTTGTCCTTTCTTTATTACATACCTTATGCAGTGCTTAGCGCCATGACATTTCCGGGGATTTTTTATTCCACCGGCTCCGTGGTTTCAGCGGTTGTGGGTACGGTAATTGCGCTGCTGATGGCATATTTAAAGCGTAGTATGGTAACAGTTGCAGCTCTTTCTTGTGCAGGGGTATTTTTAACAGAGCTTATTATGAAAATAATATAAAAAACACTGTAGCGTATGCTACAGTGTTTTTTGTTAAAGCTTATAAACTACACATTCAAGTGTTTTCTTACTGATATAAAGCTTCCTATGCCGCCTAATACTGCGCCCAGTCCCAATGATGAGCAAATAATAAAAGTAACAATTTCTGACAGGGGCTTCATTGTAATAAAGCCAACATTCAGCGAACTGATTATGCCTGTAAGCAGGCTGTAGCCGCCGATAACAAGACCGATAGAAACTCCTGCGCCTATAAGACCGATAAATATACCTTCTATAATAAACGGCCATCTGATAAACCAGTCTGTTGCGCCAACAAATTTCATAATGTTGATTTCCTTGCGGCGGGTGTATACGGTGAGCTTTATGGTGTTTGAAATAATAAACACAGAAACTATAGCCAAAGCAACCATTATCCACAAGCTGAAGGTCTGTATATAATTTGCTATTGTTACAAGCTTGTTAATTGCATCTTCGTTTCGCTGGATTTCGTCTATGCCGTCAATTTTTTCAAGTACTTTGATAGTGTCTTCCGACATTGACAAATCATCCAGAGTAACCATATACATATCACGCAGAGGGTTGTCGTTTTCAAATCTGTTAAGAGTTGAGCCTTTGGGGCCCATACCGTCACGGAAGTTGTTAAAACGCTCGTCTTTGGTGATAAGTGTTGCGTCGAAAACATTGTCGGTTTCTTTAATTTCTTCACCGATGGTTCTTACACCGTCATCGTTTACTTTGTCGTCGATATAAACCAGAATCTGATAGCTGTCTTCCATGTCGCCAACGATACCGCTAATGTTAACGGTTAACACCGAGAACACGCCAAATACCAAAAGGCTGGCAATTACAGTAAAGATAGACGCGATAGTCATCCAACCGTTTGAAAAGATGTTTTTAAACGCTTCGGAAAAAAAGTATCTGATACCTCTAATTTTCATATCCGTAACCTCCTCTCGATTCGTCACGGACAATTTTGCCGTCTTCGATTGCGATTACGCGTTTTTTCATAGTGTCAACAATATCTTTTGCGTGGGTAGCCATAATAACTGTGGTGCCGCGCTTGTTAATATTGTCTAAAAGTTCCATGATTTCCATTGCAACCTTGGGGTTTAAGTTACCTGTGGGCTCGTCCGCAATCAAAAATGCGGGGTTGTTTACCAATGCGCGTGCTAAAGCCACTCGCTGCTGTTCACCGCCGGATAACTCACTGGGGTATGAGGTTGCTTTATGCGAAAGACCAACAAGTGACAACACATTGGGAACCTGTTTTCTTATTTCCTTGCGGCTTGCACCGATGATGTCCATAGCAAAAGCTACATTTTCATATACGGTTTTGTTGGAAAGAAGTCTGAAATCCTGAAAAACTACGCCCATTGAACGGCGCAAATACGGGATTTCCCTACGCTTTAACTTTCCGATGTCTTTGTTATTTATAATAACCTGACCATCGGTAGGGAGTTCTTCGTGCATCAAAAGCTTAATCAGTGTGGATTTACCTGAGCCTGAGGGGCCTACTATAAATACAAATTCGCCTCTTTCGATGAAGAAGCTCACATCATCTAAAGCTGTTGAGCCGTTGGGATAAGTCTTAGTTACATTGCTTAGTAATATCATAACTGTCAAATCCTTTCTTCAGCATAAAATTACTATGTGCGGATGACGCACATAGCAATATTTGTCAATTAAAATTTTGACGGATTGGTAAGGAGATATTTTCTTACTAATGCCGCTACTTTAAATACTACCGCATCGTCAAATTTACGCAGGTCAAGACCTGTTAAGCGCTCGATTTTGTCAAGACGGTAAACCAAAGTATTTCTGTGTACAAAAAGCTGGCGTGATGTTTCGGAAACGTTTAAATTGTTTTCGAAGAACTTGTCAATTGTTTGCAGAGTTTCTTCGTCCAAAACCTCAAGACCCTCTTTTTGGAAAATTTCATCAAGGAAAAGCTCGCACAATCTGCTGGGGAGCTGATAGATAAGTCTGCCTATGCCAAGTTCACCGTAGCTTAGAATATACTTATTGGCGTCAAATACTCGACCGATTTCAATGGCAAGTCTTGCTTCTGAGTATGAGTGAGCAATATCGTTTATGGACTTTACAGGTGTTCCTATACCCACATATACTGTCAAAAGAAGCTCTGAATTTATTGTGTCTACTATGCTGTGAGCTGTTTTGATTATAAAATCAGTGCTGTCCACAGAGGGTAACGCCTTAATAACAACAATGTTTTTGTTATCGATATTTATAATAAAATCCTGTTCGGGAAACATATTCTGAAGTAACTGAATAACACCTGTTTCGTTACCGGGAATCTGCACAATGTATACAACTCTGGGAATATCCATATCAAGTTGTAATTCACCCGAGCGCAGATTGATGTCGCCGGGGAGTACATTGCCCAACAATACATTCTTTAAATAGCTAGCTTTGTCATATCTGTCAGCGCAGTGAAGCTGAAGATTGGCAATGCTTATTGCCAGGAGTGCGCAGTTTTTCTGGTCTTCGGGGTCTGTGCCTTTAATATAAACAACGAACTCCATTATGTTTCTTGTGCCGATTGCTACGCAAGAATAGCCACCTACAACATAGGGTCTGCCGTTTGCTGTTGAAGAGGAAATCATAGCATAAGCTTCGTCCTCGCCTATAGGCTCGCCTACATAGGAAACAAGCACAGATGTATTATTCACAATACCCATTGATTTGTGGGTGACGCTGCGCATCTGGTCCAATACAGGCTGGAAAATTTCGCTAAGCATAAAAATCGCTCCTTTTTTGTGTACATACAACATTTATTCACATATATCATACTAAATTTTAAACAGTTTTGCAACGATTTTTTGAGAATTTAACCGAAATGTAATCTTTTTTGCGATATTTTTGTAAAAAAATAAAAAATACTATTGCATAATTATTCAAATTGATGTATAATTATTAAATCATTGGAGGTAGTACTATGAAAACGAATGAAATTAAAGAACTTGATAAAAATTATTATATGAATACATTTGGCGAAAGAATTCCCGTTTCATTTTCCCATGGCGAAGGCATAAAGCTTTATTCATCTGAAGGGGAAGTATATACAGATTTTTTGGCGGGCATTGCGGTAAGTGCTGTAGGTCACAACCACAAAACACTGGTTGACGCTATTAAATCACAGGCGGAAAAAGTTCTTCATGTATCAAACTACTATTATATAGAGGAGCAGGCAAAGTTGGCAGAAAACATCTGCAAAAATTCTGTAGCCGATAAAGTGTTTTTTGCAAATTCCGGTGCTGAAGCGAATGAAGGGGCAATAAAACTTGCAAAAATTTATCAGTATAAAAAGGGTAATCCCCAAAAATATGAAATCATAACTTTGGTAAATTCTTTCCACGGAAGAACGCTGGCGACTGTTGCCGCAACAGGTCAGGAAAAATTCCAGACTCCGTTTCTCCCCTTGACACCGGGCTTTAAATATGTTAACATCAATGACATTCAGGCATTGAAAGATGCAATAAACGATAACACCTGTGCTGTTATGATGGAAATGATTCAGGGCGAAAGCGGCGTAAATCCTGCAAGTGATGCCTATGTAAAAGAAGTTTACGCACTGTGTAAGGAAAAGGATATTGTGTTTATAGCGGACGAAGTACAGACAGGTATGGGCAGAACGGGTAAGCTCTTTGCTTATGAGCATTACGGCATTACACCTGATATTTTCACTCTTGCAAAAGCCCTTGGCGGAGGCGTCCCCATTGGCGCAGTTTGCGCTGTGGATAGTGTGGCAGGGGCGTTTGCTCCGGGGGATCACGGCTCAACCTTTGGCGGAAACCCTTTGGCGTGTGCTGCGGCAAATGCAGTATTTAAAATTTTTGAACAGGAAAAATTAGTTGAAAATTCAGCACGTGTTGGTGCTTATTTAAAAGAAAAGCTGGAAGAACTTGCTAAAAAATGTTCGGCAATCAAAGAAGTAAGAGGCAAAGGCTTAATGATAGGCGTAGAACTTGCAGAGGGCAATGCAGCTGATGTAAAACACAAGCTTTTCCGAGAAAAATATTTAGTCGGTGCAACGGCCACAACAATAAGACTCCTGCCGCCTCTTGTTATTACAGAAAAAGATGCAGACGAGTTCTTAAGCGTATTTGAAAAAGTTTTAGGAGAGTAACAATGAACAAACATTTATTAACATTACACGACTGGTCAACAGAAGAAATTTTAGAAACATTGGATTTGGCTGATGAATTAAAATACAAACAGAAAAACGGCATCGAGCATCACCTTTTAAAAGGAAAAACTTTGGGTATGATTTTCACAAAATCATCCACAAGAACGAGAGTTTCCTTTGAGGTTGGTATGTATCAGCTTGGCGGTTCGGCTCTCTTTTTAAGCTCCAATGACATTCAGTTGGGCAGAGGCGAAACAATCTACGACACAGCCAATGTACTGTCGAGATTTTTGGACGGTATTATGATAAGAACATATGCGCAGTCCGATGTTGAGGATTTGGCGCGTTTTGGTCAGATTCCGATTATCAACGGACTTACAGATTTAGTTCACCCTTGTCAGATTTTAGCAGATTTCCAAACAATCCGTGAGCATAAGGGAAAGCTTTCAGGTTTAAAGCTTGCTTATATTGGCGACGGTAACAATATGGCGCACTCTTTGATGTACGGCGGTGCAAAGGTAGGTATGGAAATTGCCATTGCAACACCCAAGCAGTACGAGTGTGACCCTGAGGTTGTTAAAAACGCACTTGCTGATGCTGAGGCAACCGGTACAAAAATCACCTTGACATCCGACCCTGTTGAGGCGATAAAGGATGCCGATGTTGTATATGCCGACACTTGGGTAAGTATGGGACAGGAAGCAGAAAAAGCAGAAAAATTGAAGGTTTTCGGACCTTATCAAATTGATAAAGAATTGTTTTCTCACGCAAAGAGTGACGCAATCTTCCTTCATTGCTTACCTGCATACAGAGGATATGAGGTAACAGAGGATGTTATTGACGGACCTAATTCCGTTATTTTTGACGAAGCAGAAAACAGACTCCACGCCCAGAAAGCCGTAATGGTAAAACTAATGGGAGAAAAATAGTATGGTACGAGTAAGAAAGGCTGAAGTTAGTGACGCAAAACGCATAGTAGAAATTACAGGCGAAGCGTTTTTGCAGTACATTAAAGCAGCAGGAATAAAAGATACACCTGCATTGCACGAAAATGAAGAGCAGGTTATAGAGGATATTAAAAACAAGGATGTTTATGTGGCTACTGTTGAAGATGAGATTGTAGGTAGCGTGCGCATACATAATTTAGACGAGGACACGGTGTATCTTTCCCGTTTTGGCGTGAGCATGGACCATCGCAACCTTGGTATTGGTAAACTTTTGATGAATTACGTTGATGCGGTTTTGATGCAAAAGAAAGTAAAACACATTGTTCTCCACACCGCTTCAAAGGCTACTCATCTTATAAAGTTTTACTACAATCGTGGTTTTTATGTTGACGAAGTTTCCAAGGACAAGGGATATATCCGCGTGCTCTTGAAAAAAGATTTGCTTTATTAAGAGGAGTAGTCCTCAATTAAGGATAAAAGGTCTTCTTTTGTTCCTAAAAGTATTCCGTTTTCTAAAAGGGCGCGGTCTTCGGCTTTGAGTGAAGCAGGGTCAATGTCCAATACCTTTTGAAATATTTTATTTCCCTCGGGGTTGATGGCGTACAGATTTACAAGATTTCCCTCAGATATAACGAGATAGTCGTTCATATCTCGGGTAAAATTTTCATCAGATGAATATGCCCCTGGCAATGCCACAGGCAAATTAGGGAAAGGTTTACTGCCTTGCTCTTTAAAATAATTATTTTCGTGAATACCGTATGCGCTCTCGCTTTGCGAGGGCGTTTTTTTTCGCACTGCGTGGTAAGAAATACTTGCACATACATACATAGCCAAACAAATGCCAACTATCCCCAAAAACCATTTAAGGGGGCGACTTAAGTATTTTTTTTGCATGGAATCACTCCTTTTATGGGTATTTTGGGCAAGAAAATAGGTGCTTATTCGCAAAAACTCATAATTTTTCCTTAATTTAATAGCAAATTAATGATGACGTAACAGTTTTTTAATAAGTTTAGGATAAAATACAATTAGATAGTTATATATTTGTGTGAATACGGCAATTATCTTAAAGAGGTGAATTTAATGGCACGAGCTACATATAGCAGTAACAATCAAAGCAACAATAACAATAATACTGCGTCTAAAACTCCGCCTAAAAAACGCAAAAGCAAAAAGAAAAGCGTAGGGAAAATAATATTACGAACAGTAATTGCAATTTTTATTGTAATCTTACTTTTGCTGTCCGTTATAGCGGGTGCGTTAATAGGATTTGAAGATAACAGGATGGATATGATTGCAGAGGAATACAATCTGGATTTCACATCCATTATTTACTATGTTGATTCTGAAAGCAATCAGCCTGTGGAGCTTGACCGCGTACACAGAAATGAAAATCGTGAGTGGGTTGACATCGAAGACCTTCCCGAAAATCTTCCCAATGCTTTTATTGCTATTGAGGACGAGCGATTCCGTAAGCATGGTGGCGTGGACTTAAAGCGTACATTCGGTGCGTTTGTTCAATGGGTGATGGGCAAGGACTCATACGGCGGTTCTACAATCACACAGCAGTTGGTTAAAAACATCACAGGTGATAATGACAGATCACCCTTAAGAAAAATTCAGGAAATTATACGCGCTATGAATCTGGAAAGAAAAATGAGCAAAGACCAGATTATAGAAATGTATATGAACACAATTTACTTTGGTGAAGGTTGTCACGGTGTGCAAACAGCCTCCAAGCATTATTTTAACAAAGATGCATCGGACCTTTCGCTGGAGGAATGTGCGTCTTTAGCGGCTATAGTTAAAGCACCCACCACCTACAATCCTGCAAACAATTACGAAAACAACAAAGAACGCAGAAATGTAGTTTTAAACAAAATGGCAGAGCTTGATTTTATATCGGACGAAGAATGTAGTGAAGCTAAAGCAAAAGAAACAGTCATCAAGGTAGGCGAAACTGACAAAGATGGCGCAAACGAAGATGTAAAGAGCTACTTTGTGGATGCGGTTATACGCGATGTTATTCAAGACCTTATGGAAAAGGAGAAGCTTTCTGAAAGCGAAGCTACAAACAGACTCTATACAGGTGGCTTTAAGATTTATTCCACATACGACCCCAATGTTCAGGAAGCTATAGACAATGTGTATACAAACACATCAAACTTCCCCAACAGTCAGGTTCAGTCGGCTATGGTGGTTATGGACCCATATACAGGTCATATTAAGGGTATGGCAGGTGGCGTTGGTGTAAAAACCGTACCAAGAGGATTAAACCGTGCAACACAGTCAAAGCGTCAGCCTGGTTCTTCGTTTAAACCTGTTGCAGTATACGGCCCTGCTATAGAATACAATGTTGTAACACCTGCCACATTGGTTAAGGATGCGCCTCTTACCATTGGTGACTGGTCACCCAAAAACTCCGGTGGCGGTTATGCCGGTATGATGACAGTCAGACGTGCAATTGAGAAGTCTCAGAACATTCCTGCCGTTAAGGTAATGCGTGAGCTTACACCTGAAAAATCATACGATTTTCTCACACAAAAGCTTGGATTTACCACATTGGTAGAAAACGAAACAAGAAACGGCAAGCAAGTAACAGACCAGACATTGTCCTCGGCACTGGGTGGTCTTACAGACGGTGTTACTGTTGAGGAAATGACAGCGGCGTATTGTGCTTTTGTAAATAAAGGCATGTACAACGAGCCTGTAACATATACTAAAGTAATCGACTCCAACGGCAGGGTTATATTGGAAAATAAGGTTCAGAATCAAAGAGCAATGAGCGAAGAAACTGCATACCTTATGACGAATATGCTTTCGGGTGTTGTAACAAACGGTACAGGCACAGGGGCAAGAGTACCTAATGTATTCACAGCAGGTAAAACAGGTACAACAAACTCAAACAAAGACAGATGGTTTATGGGCATTACACCCAATTATGTAGCAGGCGTATGGATGGGCTACGATACGCCAAAAACTATGAGCGGAAGCAACTTCTGTCCTTCTGTATTCAGAAAAGTTATGACTGAAATATATGCAGACGAGAATGTGGTGGAAAAGAGTATCCCCGTACCTGATGGTATAGTAAAGCGTACAGTTTGTCAGAGTAGTGGCAAGATTGCCTCCAGCGGCTGTGGCGCAACCAGAACAGAGTATTTTAAAGACGGAACTCAGCCTATGAGGTACTGTTCAGGTCATGTGATAGAGGAAGAAACACCCACAACACCGGATGATGGTGTAATTGACGGAAATGCTAATGAGCCGGGTGGGGGAAATATTCAGAACGAGGGAAACACCCCTGGTGGCTCAGACAGTGAAAACGACAGTGAATCTCAAGGTGGAGACGCAACTTAATTAAGAGGTGATAAAAATGACGCATATCAAAAAATGGCAGTATTGGATGGATTCTCCGGCAGTAGACCAAAAGACAAAGGAAGAACTCAAAAAACTTTCCGACAAACCTCAGGAAATTGAAGAAAGATTTTATAAGGACTTAGAGTTTGGCACAGCTGGTCTTCGCGGCGTGCTTGGTGCCGGAACTAACAGAATGAATATCTACACAGTTCGCAAGGCTACACAGGGGTTAGCAAACTACATCGTATCCCGTGGCGCTGATGCTATGGCGCGCGGTGTTGCAATCTCTTACGATTCAAGACATTTCTCGCCTGAATTTGCTTATGAGAGTGCGGCAGTTTTAGCAGCTTCAGGTGTAAAATCTTATGTTTTTGACAAACTTCACCCTGTGCCGGTTCTGTCCTTTGCTGTAAGGCACTTAAACTGCTACAACGGTATTATGATTACAGCCAGCCACAATCCTGCCCGTTATAATGGTTATAAGGTTTACGGTTCGGACGGCGCACAGCTTAATGTTGCTGACTCCAATGAAGTTTTAGGCTATATCAACAGTATGGACATCTTCAGTGATGTTAAGACTATGGATATAGAAGAAGCTAAGGCAAAGGGTCTTGTTAATATCATTGGTGCAGATGTTCGTGCGGCTTATCTTGAAGAAGTTTTAAAATGCCGCAAAAATCCCGATGTGGCGGAGGACACAGCAAAGGAAATCAAGATAGTTTACACACCCTTCCACGGCTCAGGTCTTACTCCTGTTACAGAGGTGCTGTCAGCCGCAGGGTACAAAAATGTTTATGTAGTAGCCGAACAGGCAGAACCCAATCCTGATTTTATAACAGTAAAATCACCAAACCCCGAGGACAAAGAAGGATTTTATCTTGCTATTGAGCAGGCGGAGAAAATCGACGCTGATGTAATTTTGGGTACAGACCCCGATGCAGACCGCGTTGGTGTTTTGGTTAAAAAACCTGACGGAACCTATGATGTACTAACAGGTAACCAGACAGGTGTGTTGCTTGCTGATTATATTTTGTCGGCGGCGGATAAAAACGGCGAAATTGGCAAAGACGACTACATTGTAAAATCAATCGTAACAACAGGTCTTACACAAAGAATTGCAGACCGTTACGGCGTAAAGCTTTACGATGTGTATACAGGCTTTAAGTTTATTGCTGAAGTTATAAAGAAACACGAGGACGAAAATATCCCCGGTAAGTACCACTTTGGTTTTGAAGAAAGTTACGGGTCTCTGCCCGGAACTTATGCAAGGGATAAAGACGCTGTTGCCGCAACGCTCCTTTTGTGCGAGCTTGTTGCAGTGTTAAAGCGTGAGGGAAAAACTCTTTCCGATGCAATGGATGACCTTTACAAAAAGTACGGCTACATTGTAGAGCGAGTTGTTTCTTTGACAATGGAAGGCCTTGACGGTATGCAAAAAATCAAGTCAATTATGGCGCGTGTAGAGGCAGAGCCTTTCCGTAATATTGGCGATACAAAAATTTGTGCTTTCCGTAATTATAACAAAGACACCCGTGAGGATTATGAAACTGGTAAGGTTACATCTATTGGCTTTGAACCTTCGAATGTATTATATTTTGAATTGCCCGGCGGCGGTTACTTTGTAATTCGTCCTTCAGGCACAGAACCTAAGATTAAGTTCTATTATTCAATTCCTTGCGAAAGCATGGCGGATGGCAACGCAATAATTGATAAACTTCACGAAGAAGTAGAAAAAATATTACTATAGAAATAAAAGAGGTTATCCTAACGGATAACCTCTTTTATTTCTGCCTTTGTAAATTCTATTAACTTATCACGGTCCAAAAACAGTTGGCAGCCTCTTACTCCCGCACTTACTGCAATGCGGTCGTGAATTTTTACAGAGCTATCAAAGTATGTGGGGAATTGTTTTTTCATTCCCACGGGGGAGCAACCACCGCGAATATAGCCTGTAACAGAAAGCAAATCCTTTACGGCTATCATTTCAACACGCTTGTTGCTTGACGCTACTGCAGCAGCTTTTAAGTCAATTTCGCGGTCCACGGGAATGACGAAAACAACATAACCTGTTTTGTCACCTTTGGCAACAAGTGTTTTAAAAACCTGCGAGTAGGGAAGACCAACAACCGTAGCTACATGAGTACCCGAAAGGTCATTTTCGTCAACTTCGTAGGTAAAAATTTCGTATGGAATTTTAGCTCGGTCAAGCATTCGCATAGCGTTGGTTTTTTGAACTTTCATTTTTATTCTCCTAAGATAATTCCTTTTTCCAAGGTGTTTCCCTTGATGTATTCAGCTACGGGCATTTTTTTCTTGCCCTCAAATTGCACATCTGTTATAAGCAGGTAATCCTTGGCGCATTTGACCAAAATGCCTTCCTTAGTTACATCTAAAATCTCGCCATTTTTGCCGCTAAAATCACCATCTGACACTTTGGCGCAAATCACCTTAAAACGAACACCCTGATAGGTGGTTGATGCGTAAGGATATGAATTTAGGGCGCGCACCAAGTTGTTAATTTCTTCGGCTGATTTTGAAAAGTCAATGTAACCTGTGGTTTTATCAATCATAGGTGCGTAGCAAGAAAGAGAGTCGTCCTGAGGTATGGGGGTGAGTGTTCCTGCCTCTATTTGTTTTACGGTTTCGCGGATTGTGTTTACGCCAGCGATTGCGAGTTTGTCGTGGAGTGTTTCGCCTGTATCTTCGGGTGTGATAACTACTTCTTCTTTAACGAGCATATCGCCTGTGTCAAGTCCTGCATTCATTTGCATTGTGGTAACACCTGTTACTTTTTCGCCCCGAATGATACACCACTGAATGGGCGCAGCTCCTCGATAAGCAGGAAGTAAGGAGGCGTGAATGTTCACGCAACCGTATTTTGGAATATCAAGCACTCTCTGCTGTAAAATCTGACCGTAAGCTGCAACAATGAACAGGTCAGCCTCGAAGGATTTTAAATATTCATAAGCTTCGTCTGTTTTAGCGCTTTCAGGCTGATAAACAGGGATATTGTGAGAAACAGCAAACTCCTTAACAGGTGAGGGTGTAAGCTTATGACCGCGGCCCTTTGGTTTGTCAGGCTGGGTTACAACAAGCACAATTTCGTGACCGTCGTTAAAAAGAGCTTCCAAGGGAAGCACAGCAAAGTCAGGAGTGCCCATATAAACTATTTTCATATAATTCTCTCCTTAGTTTTCTAAATATGCAATTACATGGTCTGTGTAGATTGTGCCTGATAAGTGGTCAATCTCGTGGCAAAGTGCACGGGCAAGTAAACCTGTGCCCTCGATGTTTATTTCTTCGCCGTTTCTGTTAAGAGCGCGCACCATTACCTTTTCGGGGCGAGATACTGTGCCTGATTTTCCCGGAACGGACAAGCAACCCTCAGCATCAATCTGTTCACCTTTTTTGTAGGTAATTACAGGGTTAATAAGCTCAATTAGGCCATCACCTACATCAATTACAACCACACGCTTGAGGATTCCTACCTGAGGTGCAGCCAAGCCTACACCCTGTGCTGCATACATAGTTTCTGCCATATCGTCTAAAAGCGTTATAATACGCTCGTCAATTGTTTCTACCTCGCGGGATTTTTTTCTCAATGTTTCGTTGTCTGTGTCTACCGTTAATATGTTTCTTTTAGCCATATTTCCTCCTATAAGGTGTTATAGGGATTTGCCTCTATAACCATATTTATATTTTTGCCTGATTTTATATGATAGTTACGAAGTCTTGTAAAGATGTCCTGAGTTTTTTCGTCCAACTTGCATTTTACCCAAATTCTCTGACGGAATTTGCCTCCGATTTTTGGAATGGACGCAGGAGCAGGACCTAAAATCTCGTACTGTGTTTTTATATCGTGTGCCATAACCTTATTGAGCGATGCTGAAATTTCAGCAGAATACGCACACAACTGTTGCTCGTTTTCTCCTGTGAGAAGTAGGGAAACTATGTCGCAAAAGGGTGGAAAGTTGAGGCTTTTACGAAGACCAATTTCCTCGTTATAAAAGCTTAAGTAGTCCTGAGTTTTGGCAAGCTCTAAGGTTTGGTTTTCGGGCATATATGTCTGTATTACAGCTCTTCCGCGTTTTTCGCCTCTGCCTGCTCTGCCGCAAACTTGGGTAATAAGGTTAAAGGTGCGCTCATTTGCACGAAAATCGTCTATTCCCAAACTTTGGTCGGCGGCAAGCACCCCAACCAGCGTCACATCGGGGAAATCAAGTCCCTTTGAAACCATTTGTGTACCCAGCAGTACATTGGTTTTTTCATCTGAAAACCGTGAAAGTAATGTCTGGTGTGAAGCTTTTGCTCCGGTGGTGTCCATATCCATTCGGATAACTGACATATTTGGAAAAAGAGTTTTTAGTTCTTCTTCCACCTTTTGCGTGCCTGTGCCAAATTCCTTGATATAGGGGCTGTCGCATTCGGGACATTTTTCAGGTTTTTTTATGGTATAACCGCAGTAGTGGCAGGTGAGTGTACCACGCATCTTGTGGTAGGTTAAGGATATGTCGCAGTTTTTGCACTTTGCGACAAAACCGCAACTACGGCAAGATACAAAGGTGGAAAAGCCTCGTCTGTTTAAGAACAAAATTGTTTGCTCGCCACGGTTTAAATTTTCTTGCATTTCGGTCATTAAGGTACTTCCTATGCAGGAACGGTTGCCGTGACGCAGTTCCTCCCTCATATCAGAAACAATCATTTCGGGTAGCGTTGCGCCTGTGGCTCTGGAATGCAGAGACAAAAGCTTATATTCCCCTTGTGTTGCTTTATAATAGCTTTCAATTGCAGGGGTGGCTGATGCCAGTATCCTTACAGCTCCGCTTATTTTTGCCCGAAATTCTGCCACTTCACGGGCGTGGTATGTGGGGGCATTTTCGGCTTTGTAGCTTGTTTCGTGTTCTTCGTCAATAACGATAACACCTATATTTTTAATGGGGGCAAATATGGCAGAGCGTGCGCCTACCACAACTGTTGCTTCCCCTCGTTTTATTCGTTTGTATTCATCAGCGCGCTCGCCTAAGGAAAGGGCTGAGTGCAGTACTGCAATTTTTTTGCCGAATCTTGACACAAATCGTGTTACCATCTGGGGCGTGAGTGCAATTTCGGGCACGAGCACTATAGCGGTTTTATTAAGCTGCAGTGCGTTTTCGATGCAGTTTAGAAAAACTTCCGTCTTTCCGCTTCCTGTTATTCCGTGGAGCAGGAAGGTGTCAGTTTTTTGAGTTCTTATTGAGGCGGTAATGGTGTCAACCGCCAGCTGTTGCTCTTGGTTTAATTGAGGCGACTTTGTGGGTTTTATTTCGTCGTAGTTAAGGGGCATACGCAAAGCCTCAATGACTTCTTCCTTTATGAATTCTTTGTCTTTAAGTGCTTTGATTGCGGCATATGATGCGCCTGTTAAAAATGTAGTATCGGCATCTGCCACAAAATCATTCTGGATGAGTAGCTCCAAAACCTGCGCCTGCTTGGGAGCCTTGGTGCGCAAGTTTTCCAAAACATCAAATGCCTCATCGTAGGGCAGATTAAGGCGTGAGCCACGGATAAGTTTGTCGTTTATCTTGCGCTTATTACCGCTGCCAGGAGGCAAAACTGTCTTGATTGCACTGATATAAGAGCAAAAACAAGTCTCTTTTATGTGGTCGGCAAGCCTTAGCATTTCTACATCAAAAAGAGGCTCGGGGGATGCCAATGAGGCAATGTCTTTTACTTCGCCGTCAAAATCAGTTTCGTCATTTACAGAGAGGACATAGCCGTCAATGAGCTTTTTGCCCCTGCCAAAGGGCACAAAAACATGACTGCCGACTGTGACTGTGTCAATCAAGTCGTCAGGAATGCGGTAATCAAATATTTTGTCGATATTAAGAGCTAATCGGTTGATTATAACTCCTGCAAAATTACCCTTCATACTCCTCGTCCTCTGCTTTTATTTTTGAAAAAGCGGAATTTATCTCGTCAAAGTTATACCCGCGCGAGGCAAGATAACGCTTTACTTTGGCTATATTTTTAATATCGTAATTTCTGCCAAGCTTTTTTGTCATTATGCTTTGCAGATTTTCAGATACAGTATCTTCAAAATCAAGTTCTTCTATTGTTTCGTTAATTATTGCATCGGGGATGCCCTTTTCTTTTAGTTTCCATTTCACCTGACGAATGCCGAACTTCTTTAAATGAATTAAATCGTGGGCATAGCGGTGTGCATAGTCTTCATCGTCTAGAAGTTTATACTCTTTTAAAAAGTCGATTGTTTTTTCTATTATTTCTTCGTCGCCGATGTGGGTTGTCAATTTTTCGCGCATGGCTTTAACCGTGTAGCTGCGCGCAGAAATTAAATTTGCCGCATAATTCTTTGCATCTTCAAAAACTGCGGTGTTTTTGATGTGGGAAAGGGTTTCCTTGGTTATTTCGTCGCCCTCTTTTAAATGATGGGAAAGTATAGTGAAATTATCGGCACCAAAAGAAAACTCTCCGTCAATGAATACGGACAAGCGGCGCTTGTTTTTCTTTTGTTCCTCAATTTTTGTTATCTTCATAGCTTTCCTTTTTTAAAAAGCAGGGCGGTGCTTTCCGCCCTGCTTTAGTTTTAAATTATTCTGCTGTTCTGTCGCAGTAAACACCAAGAGGGTAGTACGGCAACATATTCTCTCTTAACCAGTTCATTGACTCAACAGGAGACATACCCCAGTTTGTAGGACAGGTTGAAACAACTTCAACTAAAGTAAAGCCCTTGCCTGCAATCTGTGTTTCAAAAGCTTTTTTGATAGCTTTCTTCGCCTGCTTGATGTGGGGAACTGTGTCAATTGTTACACGCTCGATGTATGCAGCGCCCGATGTTGTAGAAAGCATTTCGCTGACACGAAGCGGATGCCCCTGAGTTTTAACATCACGACCGTAGGGTGATGTCTGTGTCACCTGACCGGGAAGTGTCGTAGGAGCCATCTGACCGCCTGTCATACCGTAGATAGCGTTATTTATAAAGATAATTGTGATATTTTCGCCACGAGATGCTGCGTGTACTGTTTCGGCTGTACCGATAGCAGCTAAGTCACCGTCGCCCTGGTATGTGAAAACTACCTTGTCGGGGTGAACGCGCTTAATACCTGTAGCAACTGCAGGAGCTCTGCCGTGAGCCGCTTCCTGTACATCACAGTTAAAGTAGTTGTAAGCAAAAACTGCACAACCAACAGGTGCAACACCGATGGTGTTACCCTCAATTCCTAATTCGTCTAAAACTTCTGCAACTAATCTGTGCACAATACCGTGACCGCAACCGGGGCAGTAGTGCAAAGGAACGTCGCATAAAGCGTGAGGTCTTTTGAATACCTGTTCCATTATTTGTCACCTCCGATAAGTTTCTTTACCTCAGCGATAACTTCGTTGGGGTAAGGAATGTTACCGCCTGTTCTTCCGAAGAAGTGAACAGGGAGCTTGCCGTTAACGGCGAGCTTCACATCTTCTACCATCTGTCCCATGCTCATTTCAACAGTTAAGATGGATTTAGCATTCTTTGTATGCTCTGTGTAGCTTTCCGCGGGGAAAGGCCAGAGTGTGATAGGTCTGATTAAGCCTACCTTGATGCCCTCTTCACGAAGTGCGTCAACAGCGTTTTTGCAGATACGGGCAACTGAACCGTAAGCTGTTAAGATAAATTCAGCATCGTCTGTTTTGTATGCTTCGTATTTCTTTTCTGTCGCTTCGATAGTAGCGTACTTTTCGTATCTTTCTAAAACTAATTTTTCCAAGTGGTTAGGCTCAATGTAGAGTGAGTTGATAACATTGTGCTCACGCTTCATCTGTGTACCTGTTGTTGCCCAGGTTTTTTCGGGAACGACGCGTGTTGATTCTTTCTTTTCGAATGTAACGGGTTCCATCATCTGTCCCAACATACCGTCGCCTAAAATCATAACGGGCATTCTGTAGATGTCAGCCATGTCAAAAGCGTCGGCTGTCATATCTACGATTTCCTGAACTGATGAAGGAGCGAGTACGATTACACGGTAGTCGCCGTGACCGTGACCCTTTGTAGCCTGGAAGTAGTCAGACTGAGAAGCCTGAATGCCGCCAAGCCCCGGGCCTGCACGCATGATGTTAACAATAACACAGGGAAGGTCTGCACCTGCCATGTATGAAAGTGCTTCAGCCTTTAAGCTGATACCAGGTGAAGATGAAGAAGTCATAACTCTTGCGCCTGCACCTGAAGCACCGTAAACCATATTTGCCGCAGAAACTTCACTTTCTGCCTGAAGAAATACTCCTCCAATTTTGGGCATACGCTTTGCCATATATGCACTGATTTCCGTCTGGGGAGTGATGGGGTATCCGAAAAAGTAACGGCAGCCTGCCTGGATTGCAGCCTCGGCAACGGCTTCATTACCTTTAACAAGAACCTTGTCTGCCATATTTATTCAATCCTTTCGTCAATTTATTACTTATAAACCTCAATAGCGCAGTCGGGGCACATTGTAGCACACATTGCGCAACCGATACATGCGTCGGGGTTCTGCACCGCTGCGGGCTTATAGCCTTTAGCATTTAGTGAATCGGACTCGCCTAAAACCTTTTTGGGGCAAGCACCTATGCAAAGATAGCAGCCTTTGCAAACATTTTCTAAAATAACAACCTTTGCCATAATAAAAATTCCTTTCTGCTCTAAATTTTCAAAAGCCTTCTTTCTATTTTAAAGAGCTTGTTGTTTATTTCCTCGCAGAAGTCGGCGTCAATTGCCGAAACTGCGTATTTTACGGGTAAATTCATTTGCCTTGCGGCTTCTTTTGTGATGCGGTAGCCTTCTTCGATGATTTTTTTTGTGGTTTCTGTGCCTAAGTTCGTATCAGCTATAATATTTGTGACTAAAAGGCGTGAAGCGTACTCGATGTTTTGTCTCATTTCCACAATTTCTGCAACAGTGCCGGAAAGAGGTCTGCGTGTGTTTACCACAAGGCTCATTTCGTAATCGGCTGAATCAAAAAACTGCTTGTAGCGACCTAACGCTATAGCACCGTCATCATCGCCGCCTACATCAATGACGATGGCTGCATTGTCTTCGTTAAAAATCCTCATTACTTCAGGGGGAAGTGCAGGTATATCCACATTTGTTCCGGCATAATCAGGAGCAATGACGCAAATACCGTTTTCCTCCAAAAGTGCGCGCACATCATTTGAACGAAAATAAGGGTTAACAATATCTAAATCTACTAAAATTACTTTTTTGCAGGTTTTGGCAAGGGAAAGAGCGAAATTTACAGAGAATTCAGTCTTGCCGCTGCCGTAGTGACCTACAGTAATATATATTTTGCTGTTCATAAAAAATCCACCAATATTACTTACCATTTTATCAACCTACAGTATAACACATTTTTTTCGCTGTGTACAGTTTTTTTTGAGAAAAAACAACTTTTATTTACTTTTTTTAATCTTATTTGCTTTATTTCTTCTAAAACGACCTTGAAATGATATTTCCTTTGTGATAAAATTAAAAAAAGTGACGATTTCGGAGTAAAATTATGAAAAAGATTATAAAGCGAATTATAATCATCGTAATATCGGTTTGCTTTTTGCTTACGCTTTGCGTAGGCGGGTATTTTGCTATGCTGGGTTACAAGGTTTATCAGGATGCTGTTAACGAAAAAAGCATAGAAGACCGAATTGATGAAATCCGCTTACGAGAAAACTACACACCCTTATCGGAAATTCCCGAGATTTATATAAAATCGGTAATTGCCGTTGAGGACTCAAGATTTTATGACCATAGCGGAGTTGATTTTTTTTCTTTAATTCGTGCAATTTTTGCAAATATAAGAAACAAGGAGCTTTCTCAGGGAGGGTCTACAATATCTCAGCAGTTTGCTAAGAATTTGCTGTTTTCTCATGAGCAAAGCATATCACGCAAGGTGGGAGAATTCTTTGCTACTCGCTATATCGAAAAGCATTACTCCAAGGATGAAATACTGGAGCTGTATATGAATATAATCTATTACGGCGACGGTTATTACAATATTTACGATGCATCAATGGGTTATTTTGGCGTAGAGCCAAAGGATATGACGGACTATCAGGCGACGATGCTTGCAGGCATACCCAATGCGCCTTCGGTGTACGCACCCACAAAGAATTTAGACCTTGCCCAAAAGCGTCAGGACAAGGTGCTTTCGCGTATGGTAGAAACAGGAGTTATTACCGAAGCGGAAAAAAATAAGATTTTGGAAGACAGGTGACCTTATGAAAAAAACAATTGCGCTGATTACGGCGCTGTTTATGATATTTAGTATGGCAGTTTGTCAGGCAAGTGAAGATTACGATTCCTATATGAAGATTTCAGTTACGGGCAACTGGCATATTTTAAACAGGGACACCCAGAACGATGAGCTTTTGGACGCTATCGGTATGAGTGCTGATGATGTAAATGAAATTCTTGAAAACACAGGCAGTCAGTCCATAATCATAAATTCCCAAACAGGTGCTGAGGTGTATGTTAAAGTATCCCAAAACGATAAGACCTTTGACCTGTGGAATTTGTCCGAAACGGATGATGCGTATATAACAGAAAATATGAACACTATCCTATATGACGGATTCTCTATGAGCGGACTTGATTACAAATCGGAAAACACAAAAATCACCACGGACAATCCGTATATGAAACAGCTTGTGGTGTGGGGAAGTACTTTTTATGAGGACAAGGCTCACGGTGTGGTGGTAAGCGGAACAGTTGTAAACGGAAAAGCGCTGGTGTTTATGATGCTTACCGAAACCCATCAACCCACAGAGGAAGAAATAGCCGCAGTACAAGAGGTTACACAGGGCGTGGAATTTACTAAAATAAAGGACAAGGCCGATGCTCATAAAGAAGACAAAAGCGAACCATCAGGAAGTGTTTTTCAGTATATTTTGGGCGGATTCGGTGCTTTGGTGCTTGTTATATTCTGCATATTTATGATAGAGAAAATGAAAAATAAGGATAGGGTAGAATAAACAAAAGAAGAAGCAAATAACGATGAGGAATAAAAAAGCTGTCGCATTGAACAATGCGACAGCTTTTTATTATCTTGTATTTTCCATTCCTTTTAGCATCTTTACTACTATATTGTAGCCGTACGTTACATCAGGTGCCCATTTGCCGCCTAATTGTTCCACATACTGAACAGTACCCTTCCACGGAACAGTCTGAATAACATAGTAGCGGTCATGGGGTTCGCCAACAGGGTCAATACCGCCAATGTAAACAGACACATGGTTAAAGTGCGCTCTTACACCGTCCTCCGGTGTAGCAAAGGATTCGTGGTCTTCGGGGCGGTCTGCTACGGGATTTTTAATCTTTATGCCTGCCCAGTTATTCTGCTCGGGTTTTACCTGACCTGTGTATTTTCCAAAACCTGTTTCCTTGGCTGCTTGTCCGTATAAAATCTCAGGTCTGATACCTGTGATTTCGCCGTATTTCCAGTAGTAATCGGCAATGTCAATAAATCTTTGGTGAGCGCCTTTTGACTCAGCCCAGCGCTTTGCCTGCTCCAATGTCACAGTGCTGTTGCCTGTGATGGGGGTCTGTGTTATGAAAAGATTTTGTGAATTTCTGTCTTTATACTGCATAGCGCGATAAAGAAGTACAGCTGCCTCGGCTCTTGTAACCTCGCCCTTGGGACGAATCATTTTGTCTGAGCCTTTTACAATTCCGCGCTCAATGGTCATTGCTACGGGGTTTTTTAGTGCAGGGGTAATTTCGTCATAATCTTTAAAGTTATTTTCCAAGACTTTAGAATCTAAAAGATTAGCGCTTTTACCGCCGTAACCCAGCGCCATAGAAATAGCGTAGGCGCATTTTTCACGGGTGTAGTTTTCGGTGGGGTTGAATGAGTCCGAACCATAAGAATCGTCATAGAAAAACGCTGCTGTTGCGTTAATATATGAATATGACCAACGGTCAGCATCAACATCATTGTAGGTTGTTACTTCTGCGTCCTCAGAGGGGAGGTCTATGTCCAAAGCGCCAACCAACATTTTTGCGAACTGTTCCTTTGTAACAGGAGAATCAGGTGCGAAGTTTTTAGCATCAATACCTGAAATAGCACCCTTGTCAACAAGCTCGTTAATAGCTTCATATGCCCACGAGTAGTTTGTTGTCACATCCGAAAATTTTGTGTCGCCCTTAGCGGCAGAACCTGATAAAACAGGCATATTAACGGTTATAAAAAGTGATAAAATCAATGTAAGGTAAATAAGTTTTTTATACATAAATACTCTCCTTTAGTGCAAGATAGCTTGTATAATAAATGTATTCGCCATTTGAAACAAGTATAACACAAGAGCACAAAAAGGTCAACAAAAGTGGGTATTTCGTAAAGAAACTGTAAAAAAGTTGTTGACAAAACAAAAGTGATGTGCTAAAATAGGTTTTGCTGATTTTGAAAAACGAATATGCGCCTTTACCTCAGCTGGATAGAGGACTCGGCTACGAACCGAGGCGTCGGGGGTTCGAATCCCTCAAGGCGCGCCACAAACAAAAGGACATCCACGATAGTGGGTGTCCTTTTGTTTGTGTGTTTTTATTAAGAAGGGATTCGAAGTGAGCGGTGTTGAATGACAGTCCGGTGGACTGTCAGATCCGCGAACCGGCCCTGCCGCAGCAGGGCGAATCCCTCAAGGCGCGCTATTTCTTATTTATTCCTTAAAATCAAGCTTTAAAAATATTTTTGAAATATAAACCTCTGCCTTGTGCAAGGGGAGTAAAGGGCAGTACCGCTGTTGCGATTGCGCCAATCCACATAACAAAGTAACCAAATCCGAAGCCGACTTCAACTGTGCCAAAACCAAAACCGCTTGCTAATTGAGCTGCACTGCTCGCTTCGGACATTGTACCTAAAAATGCCAACAGCAATATTGCAGTAACAGCTGCAGGAATAGCCATAAACTTTTCTTTGTCAAGATAATAAAGGGCAAAAGCTGCAACAGCAGCAAGGATAACAAAAATACCGTTACCGTCAACGCCTTCGCCGCCGCTTACATACGATACGCTTTGTGTTATTCCGTACATACTGACAGATGCTACAGGTAAGAATGTACCGATAGCCATAAGGCCTATGGCAATAAACACCAAAATATCGTACAACTTAACACTTGAAGAAACAAGTATACCGGAAGCAGGTGTTGCTTCTGCAACTGTGGATTGTTTTGCTCCGCATTCGGGGCATAAAACTTCTGTGTCGGCTATTTGTGCGCCGCATTTTTCACAAAACATTTCAAATTCCTCCTTTAATGAAAGTAAATTTTGTTTTACCAATATCAGTATACCACACTTTAGTCATAAGGACAACAATTTTTTCCGTTTTTTTACATTTTTTGACTTTTAACACCAAAAGTAAACAAGAGATACCCGAAGGTATCTCTTGTTTATAAAAATTTATAAGACAATGTGAATTTTTTAAGTAATTATCTCTTAAGATAGAAGCCTCTCTCTTTTGCAAGAGGAGTAAAGGGCAATACTGCTGCACCGATTGCACCAATTAACATCATCCAAAAACCGATGCCGAAGCTAAGCATATTGCTAATATCTACGCCGTATGAAGCGGTTGATCCGGCAAGTTTAAAAACAAAACTGAAAATTGCCATTATGGCAACCAAAAATCCGGCTGTAAACGATGCGGGGATAGCCATAAAGGTTTCTTTGTTGAATAAATAAAGAGCAGCGATTGCAACCGCAATCAAAATAATCCATATGCCGAAATTCATGTCTAAGTTGACGGAAGCTCCCATCATTTCGTCTGAAGACACACCGGAAATTGCACCAAAAGAGTTAATGCTAGCTGACTGACCCATTGCATTCATTGAAATTAAAGGCAAAAATGTACCAATAGCCATAATAGCAATAGCAACAAATACTAAAATATCATACAATTTGAATGGTGAAGCAGCAGGAGCAGCGGGTGCACCGTAAGAGGCTGCGCTTACATTAATTACAGACTGCTGAGCGCCACAATTGGGACAGAATCTTTCTGTATCAGCCATCTGTGTTCCACATTTTTCACAAAACATTATAAAATTCCTCCTTTAAATATCTGTAGACATTGTCTTATCCCATCTGTGGAATATTATTACCACTATTTAACATTATACCACAATTTTTGACAGGTTTCAAGGGTTTAACTGAATTTATTGGTTTTTTTGTACCTCTCTATCTACAAGGGTAACAATTATAGGAATGATTACAAGCTGTAAAATAATTCCGGGGACAGCGTCTATAAATCCGCCTGTTATAAATGCCGCAAATCCAAAAGATTTTGACTGATATAATAGTAGCAACGTCTTTGTTATGCCCCAAACGATTCTTCCTGCAATTTGTGCGGTTATCAGGCTTATGTATATAATTTTTATGTTTTTTTTCTTCAAACTATGATACATAAAACCTGCAACCAGTCCGTAGGTTGCAAGCTCTGCTGACATCCATACAGCCTGAGGGAATATAGGTGGCATTCCGAATGTTGCTGAGCGTAAAAAAGGAAGAATCAATCCAACCGCTGCACCATAACGCCAACCGCATAAAAATCCGCACAAAAGCACGGGAAGGTGCATAGGTAAAAGCGTGTCGCCTATTTCTTTTATCTGCATTGTAATAAGAGGCAATACCATACCGATTGCTAAAAACATGGCGGCAAGGATAAGTTTTTTAATTTTCGGGTTTATTTTATTTGTCATAATCTTTTGTCTCCTCGTCTTTTCCTCACTTTTTGTGTCTCTGTGTTTTCAGTTTTTATTTTAGCACAAACCTGCACCCAAAACAATGCAAATATTGACCAAAAGATTGCAAATCTTGATATTTTGTGTTAAAATAAACTTATTAAAAGGTAAGGAGAAAAAATATGAAGCTTGGAGTACTGATACAGTTACAGGAAAATATAGAAGAAGAATTTAAAAAGGTAGCAGACCTTGGCTTTTCTTCCTGTCAGCTTTGTTCGTGGGTTGAGCGCTTGAGAACTGACGAAATGGCAGAAAGAGTAAAAGATGCCTGCAAAAAGTACGGCGTGGAAATATCCACATTCTGGTGCGGTTGGTCAGGACCGATGGAGTGGAATTTTTACGAAGGACCGCACACTTTAGGACTTGTGCCCGAAGAATACCGAAAAAAGCGTATGAAACAGCTTAAACAGGGGTCAGATTTTGCGAAGAAAATCGGGGTTGTGAATCTTGCAACCCACGCAGGCTTTTTGCCCGAAGTTCCTGATACGCCTCAGTATAATGCGTTGATTGAGTGCCTGCGGGATGTGGCTTTGCATATAAAAGAAAACGGACAGTATTTTCTTTTTGAAACAGGTCAGGAAACCCCCGTTACCCTGCGTCGTGTTATTGAGGACATAGGAACAGGTAACCTTGGCATAAACTTAGACCCTGCAAACCTTATCCTTTACGGCAAGGCAAATCCTGTTGATGCGTTATATGTGTTTGGTGATTTGGTAAGGGATGTTCACGCCAAAGACGGATGCTACCCCACAGACGGAAAAAATCTTGGCGTGGAAACCCCTTTGGGAGAGGGTATGGTAAACTTCCCCGCATTAATTAAGAAACTCAAAGAGATGGGCTACGACGGCGCTTTGACTATAGAACGCGAAATATCAGGCGAGGAGCAAATTGCGGATATTAAAATGGCTAAAGTGTTTTTGGAAAGGATAATATAAAAAGGAGTTGATACTATGTTCAACGCGCAGAAAGTAAAAGACGATTGCGTTAACTGGATAAAGGAGTTTTTCCGTGATAATGGCACTGACTGCAATGCAGTTGTGGGAATTTCGGGCGGTAAGGACAGCTCGGTTGCGGCCGCGCTTTGTGTTGAAGCCTTGGGGCGCGACAGGGTGATTGGCGTTTTGATGCCAAAGGGAGAGCAGCACGATATTGATTGTGCCCGTCAGTTGGTTAACCATTTAGGCATAAAAAGCTATGAAATAAACATAAAAAATGCGGTGGAGGGTTTAATGTCGAGTATGCCCAAGGATTTGGAAATATCCACACAAACCGTGACAAATATCCCTCCCAGAATCCGAATGACCACCCTTTATGCAGTGAGCCAGTCGGTAAACGGCAGAGTGGTAAATACCTGTAATTTATCTGAGGACTGGGTCGGGTATTCTACCCGTTATGGTGATGCTGCAGGTGATTTTTCGCCTATGTGCAACCTGACTGTTACTGAGGTTAAAGAAATCGGACATCTTCTGGGGCTTCCTAAAAACTTAGTGGAAAAAACACCCATAGACGGCCTCTGCGGCAAAACCGACGAGGAAAACTTAGGCTTTACCTACGCAGTTTTGGATAAATACATCCGCACAGGAGTATGCGAGGATAAAGCCACAAAAGAATTGATTGATAAAAAGCATAAAGCTAATCTTTTTAAATTACAGCTTATGCCATCTTTTAAACCCGAAATATAGACAAAGAGCGAGGTTTTACCTCGCTTTTTTTAATATTTCTTCTACGCTTTTTCCGTGCGGTCGGTTGTAGCGTTTTAGTTTAAAGAGCGAAGAATTGCGGCTTATTTTATTTATCCCCTCGGCGCAGGAAAGACTCATTTTAAAGTCAAGCTTTTTGATTTCTTCCTCTGTTTCCTTGGTCAAAAAACCAAAAGGATAAGTAAAGCAGTCGGCGTTACCGCCTGTATAGTCGTATATAAGGTTACGCATTTTTTCGGCATCGGTGCGAAAGACTTCTCTGTGGTGTTCAGAACTCTCCCCGTGCATTTTTCCGCACCCTTGTCTGCCACGAGAGGTGGTGTGCAAATCGTAGGTGTGGTTACCTATTTCCGTGTGGGAGGTTTTTGAAAGATTACAAATATCATTCCAGTCAAGGTAAGCATACGAAACTGCACGGTCAGGGTGGATTGTGTAGTCGTTTGTGTAAGCGCCTACCACCGAGACTACCGCTTTCATATTGTACTTTTCAAGCAAAGGCACAACATACTCAAGGTACGAAAGATGTCCGTCGTCAAATGTGAGCATTATGGGTTTTTTGGGGAGGGGAGTCCCCGATTCCTGATAGGCGATTAAGTCTCGGGGTAAAATTGCGGTGTATCCTTGGCTTTTTATGTATTTAAAATCAGCTTCCAACTCGTCGGGGGAAACGACAAACTCTCCGTGTCGGGCGGAGTCCTTGAGTACATGATGATACATAATAATGGGTAGGTCATATTCTGCCATGATTTTTTGCGCTGTACAACACACATACGACCCTGCGTGAAAAATAGCAAAAAATACTGCCGCCGTTATAAAAAACACCAACAAACGAAACAAATACCTTTTCATAAAAACACCTCTTACAAGATTATATGAATTGATTGCTTGTATAAATCATATAATTTTGTAAGAGGTGAGGGATTTGACAAAAAAGTTTTATAAATTTTCGCTGGTTTGTGTAATTTTGTCCTTTGTAATGGGCGTGTCTGTTGTTTTGCTACCTCCGCAGGAGAGCTATGTTGCGGTGGAAAAAGACGGCTATATCAAATGGGTTGACTTTAATGTTACATATAAGGCGCTTTCGGAATGCCTTGAGTATGATATAGAAACATACGGCGGTGAAAACCACGCAGGCTGGATAGACCTGCTGGCAATCCTTGCGTCCCGACTGGGCGGTAGCTTTAAAAATTATAAAAGCTCGGACCTTTCAAAGATAACTGACGAAATCAAAAGTGGAAAATCGGTGCAGGAGTTATCGGAAAGTTTAAAGAGCTATCCCTATTATAAGGAAGCATATGAGGGCGTGTTGAGCGGATTTGTAGGTGAATATGAGATTGAACGGGAAGACGGAACTTTTGAGAAAAAGTACGGTTTAAAAGCGTTTTCGCCCATAGCCAAGGGATATTCATACTCTCATTTTGATGATTTTGGTGCATCACGCTCGTACGGATTTAAAAGGAAACACCTAGGTCACGATATGATGGGAAGTGTTGGTACACCTGTAATTGCGGTGGAGTCGGGCTATGTTGAGTGCGTGGGCTGGAATCAGTACGGTGGGTGGAGGATAGGAATAAGGAGCTTTGACAAAAAGCGTTACTATTACTATGCGCACCTCCGTCGTGACCACCCTTACAACGATATGTATGAAGGCAAAATCGTCACTGCAGGTGATGTTATAGGGTATCTGGGAATGACGGGCTACAGCACAAAAGAAAATGTAAATAATATAAACACACCTCATCTTCATTGGGGTATGCAGTTGATTTTTGATGAAAGTCAAAAGGACGCACTTGCAGAAATCTGGATAGATGTTTACGCCATAACACGCCTGTTGGAAAAAAACCGCTCACCAGTGGAGAAGGTGGAAAAAGAATACGAACGAAAATTTGAGATGTTTGAAGCAAGTCTTGAAAAGTAAACAAAGTGAAACGGCTGGAGCATGCCTCCAGCCGTTTTTTGTTAATCGCAACAACAATTTTTGTTTCTCTTTTCGTCGCAAACTTCCTTTTCGGGAGGGAAAAACTCGTCAAAGGGGAAGCCGATTTTTTCAAATAAGTCACAGGGGTTGCAGTCGTAGGATGTGTCACATTCCTTTTGAGGTACGCAGAAATCGTAAGCAGGAATTAACAGTTGTACGGTTCTCTCCAACTTCACGATTGAGAACATACCGATAGAAACATAAATCTGTCTGCCGTCGTCCCAGGAAGTCAGCGCGTCGTCAAACACATTGCAAACACCATCGGGAACAGATGATAAGTCGAAGCAAGGGCAGTTGCAGGAATGGTCGCACTCGCAGGGGTCTTTTATGTTAACTGCAAGCACCAACGGGTCAACAACTTCAACTATTGCTTTGGGCAGGTTGGTTTTTTGCCAAGCGGCTTCGCTCATACAGCCTGCATTGGGGTTATATTGTGATGTAAAGATTTTAGCTGAACCCTCTGAGCCAAAAAGAACAACCTTTTTGTTAAACACAGCAAGACCTTCAACACAAGCAGGTTTTCCGTGACCTGTGCAAACTTCGAAGGTAATTTTGAAGTAGAATGTGGTGTCTACGGTGTAGTAGCCGCAGTTAAAGGGAATTGCTTCAACATCGGGATACGCCCAGATGACTTCGGCTTTTTTTGCTTTTATTGTAATAGCTTTTTCGATAATATCTCTGTCACACTCACTGAAGTACACTCTTGCGTCTTCAATGCAGTCTTTATCCTTGCAGGAATCATAGACCTTGTCTGTATGTATGCAAACTGAATTTTTTACTTCCTCACAGGGTGAAGAAGGGCCGCTATAACGTCTGTCTGCCATAAATAACCTCCAAAAATATATTTTGAGATTTTAGCCTTAACAACCAACACTAAAGACGCCTCAAATGGCGAATTTTCGGTATCTTTTGGTTTGTCGTCCTTGAAAGGCGAGTAGCCTTCCTGCGTCCTCCGCGCCAAAATCTTCTCGAAAATTCATTCGATTGAGGTCCTTGGGAGTTTTAAACCGTCTTTAGTCTTGGTTGTTAAGCTACCTCTACAACATTGTATGTGTATACAGCTTGGTTGTTACACAAAAAAACGCGGATTTTTTTGTCATTTTATGAAAAAACAGTTGACCTTTAGGGTATGTTTTTGATATAATGTTTTCGTATATTATTTACAAGGGGGCGATGTTTTGATAAACGTTGCAATATTAGGATTTGGTACAGTTGGCTCAGGTGTTTATGAAATATTAAAAAAGAGCCCCGATGCAATTGCCAAAAAAGCAGGAGATGTTTTAAACATTAAATACATACTGGACATCAGGGATTTTGACGACCACCCCGAGCATGAATTGTTTACTAAAGATTACAACGACATTTTAAACGATGAAAGTGTAAAAATTGTTGTTGAGGTTATGGGCGGTTTAAACCCTGCTTATGACTTTACAAAGTCAGCGCTTTTAGCGGGCAAAACTGTTGTTACATCTAATAAGGAGCTTGTGGCAACACACGGCACAGAGCTTATTGAAATTGCTAAAGAAAAAAGTGTAAATTATTTCTTTGAAGCATCAGTTGGTGGCGGTATTCCGATTATCCGTCCCTTAAATCAGTGCCTTGCGGCTAACGAAATTCAGGAAATTAACGGTATCTTAAACGGTACTACTAACTATATACTTACAAAGATGTTCTCAGAGGGCTCAACCTTTGAAGATGCCCTGTCAGAGGCTCAGGCTTTGGGTTATGCTGAACGCAACCCATCAGCCGATGTTGACGGCCACGACGCTTGCAGAAAGACAGCGATTCTTTCATCTTTAGCTACAGGCAAGTTTGTAGACTACAACAACATCCCCACAGAGGGCATAAGAAACATTTCAACAACAGATGTACTCTTTGCTGATAAAATTGGCTATGTTATCAAGTTGATTGGTGCGGCAAATATTGATGCTGACGGAAAGGTATCAGCGCTTGTTGCTCCCAGACTTGTTTCTAAAGAAAATCAGCTTTCTGATGTAAACAGCGTGTTTAACGCGATTTTATTAAAGGGAGACTCATTGGGCGATGTAATGTTTTACGGTCGCGGTGCAGGTAAGCTCCCTACAGCTAGTGCGGTAGTTGCTGATATTATTGATGGCGCTAAGCATCTTTCTGTCAACAAATGGGTTATCTGGTCAGCGGCTGACAGTGACATTATGGCAAATCCCGAGGATGCTACATACAAGTACTTTGTTCGCACTCAGGACAAGTCCTTAAAGGATGCGCTCTTGGGCAAAGAAATTGGTTCATTAGGCAATGAGGTGGTATTTACCACAGAAGAAATGAAAGAAAAAGACTTCCTTTCGGTGGCTAAAGATAAGTGTTCTTTCATTCGCATTCTTGCATAGAGGAAGGTACAGACTATGGCTAAGGTAAAAGTCAGGGTTCCCGGCAGTTCTGCCAATATGGGACCGGGTTTTGATTCTTTGGGCTTGGCACTTTCAATTTACAATTACATAGAGGCAGAAGAAACAGAGCGGGGTCTTGACATTGAGATAATGGATGCGGAGACCAAAGAGTTTCTTCCCACAGACGAAAAGAATTTAGTTTATAAAGCTATGAAGTATCTGTTCGAAAAGGCAGATTACAAAATAAAAGGCTTAAAACTCCGCCTAACAAGCGAAGTTCCCGTAACACGGGGCTTGGGTTCAAGTTCTGCTTGTATTGTGGGAGGTCTTGTTGCTGCCAATGAGCTTTCGGGTGCGAAGTTTTCTCCCCGTGAGATTATGAGTATGGCAACAAAGCTTGAGGGACATTCTGACAATGTTTGTGCAGCATACCTTGGTGGCTTTACCGTATCTGTTTTTGATAAAGATGAGGTATTTTATTATTCCCACAAAATAGAAGGGGACTTAAAGTGCTTGGTGCTTATTCCCGATTATGCAGTAACCACCCAGAAGGCGAGAAACACTCTCCCCGGTTACTATCCTAAAAAGGATGTGGCGTTTAATATTTCTCACGCAGCGCTTTTGGTTGCATCTATGGTTTCGGGCAACTACGATAATCTCTTATGCGCTATTGATGACAAGGTTCACGAGCCTTACAGAAGGATTTTCATTGACGGTTACCAGAAACTTTACAATAAACTTAAGTCCTACGGCGCTTTAGGTACATTTATAAGCGGCTCGGGACCCACACTTGCTTCCATTATTGAGGCGGACGATGCTGAGTTTTTCTATGAGGACATCAAAGAATACACAGATCGTGCGTTTCCCACATGGACAGTGAAACTTTTAGATATTGATAATGAAGGCGCAAAAATCATAAAGTAAGGCGCTTTTATACAGGAGGTTTTAAAATTGGCTTTAATAGTTCAGAAATTCGGTGGTTCGTCAGTAAAAGACGCAGAGTGCTTACGCCGTGTAGCAGGTATTATTACCAACACCTACAAGGCAGGCAACAATGTTATCGTTGTTGTTAGTGCTCAGGGCGATACAACTGACGACTTAATCGAAAAAGCAAAAGAAATCAGCAGCAATCCTTCAAAAAGAGAAATGGATATGTTGCTTACAACAGGCGAGCAGATTTCGGCATCACTCCTTGCTATGACAATAGCAGAAATGGGTTATCCTGCAATTTCGCTTACAGGCTGGCAGGCAGGTATGACAACAAACTCTGTCTACTCAAACAGCAGAATCAAAAAAATCAATCCCGAAAGAATCTTAGCTGAGCTTGACAAGAAAAACATCGTAGTAGTTACAGGCTTCCAGGGTATCAACAAATACGATGATATGACAACCTTGGGCCGTGGTGGTTCTGATACATCAGCAGTTGCTTTGGCTGCTTCGTGTCACGCTGACCTTTGTGAAATTTACACAGATGTTGACGGCGTTTACACAACAGACCCCAGAATCGCTCCCAATGCTAGAAAGCTCGACGAAATTTCATACGATGAAATGCTTGAGCTTGCAAGCTTAGGTGCAAATGTATTGCACAACCGTTCAGTAGAATTAGCTAAAAAATATAATGTAAACCTTTGTGTTCGTTCAAGCATCACAGGTGTTGAGGGCACAATTGTTAAGGAGGTAACAACCGTGGAATCAATGATGGTAAGAGGTATAGCAAAGGACAATGATGTGGCAAGAATTTCAATTTGCAACATTGAAGATACACCCGGAAAGGCGTTCAGAATTTTCTCGCTTTTGGCAAAGCACAATATTAATGTAGATATAATCTTACAGTCAATCGGCAGAGAAAACACAAAGGATATCAGCTTCACAGTATCTGAAGGCAAACTTCAGGAAGCTTTAGAAATTATTGAAAACCATAAGGATATAATCGGCTACGGCGATTTAAGCTACACAACAGAAGTTTCAAAGGTTTCTATCGTTGGTGCAGGTATGGTTACAAACCCCGGCGTTGCAGCTAAGATGTTTGAAGCGCTCTTTGATGCTAACATCAATATCCATATGATTGCAACATCTGAAATCAAGGTTTCTGTTCTTATCGACCAGGGACTTGAAAATCTTGCAGTAAGAGCTATTCAGGATAAGTTTGAATTAGTATAAATCGGCTGGTGAAAACAGCGCATAACCGTTCAAAACAATAACCATATTATTGTAAATGATATGAGGGCACTCACAAATTGTGAGTGCCTTTTAAATTTATGTTTTGAACTTAAACGAATGTCACCTCTCGGCGTACCTATGTACGCCTTCGGGTAACCCTTCGGTTCCATTCGTTTATTCTGCATCTGTTTTCCCTCAGCCTTGAGTGGGTTGGTGAAACAAATGTCACATTTTAAAAAGAATATTGATTTTTGTCGGAATTTGTGATATATTAATTCTGCTAACAACAACGGAATATTTTTACGCTCAAAATGGGTACGCTTATGTCAAAAAGCGTGGCTCTGATTAAATGTCCCGTTTTGAGCAGGATGTTGTTGTTAGCGCAGATTAGAGTTCACGCTTTTATGGTGCGTGGCTCTGGCTGCGCACCTTTTTTAATTTCCGGAAACTTTAAAAAGTGCAAATCAAAAAAATAATTTATGAAATGAGGGTTTTTATGGTTTGCTGCTTTTATAACCTGCACGAGCAGGAAAATGCAAAAGATTTAAAGAAACATTTTGACAAAGAGATAGAAAACGCCATAGGCAGAGGGTGTAATGTGTTTTTGTGTGGAAAAAAATACCCCGAGGACGAGATTTTTGCCCAAAGGGTAACGGAAAACGCAAAGCACTATGCTTCGGGCGAAATTATTTTGGGCAAAATCAATGAAGAAGATGACGAAAGATTAAAGTCGATATTTATAAATCTTGCCGATTGGGAAATATACAGCTACGATGTGGAATGATTTTATATTTAAAAAAGCGGTGGCATATGCCACCGCTTTTTCCGACCTTTATGATTTATTCTGTAATTCCAAAGCTAATTCCCAGAGCTTCGTCCACACGAGCAATCAGCTCGTCGTCAAGTCTGCCTATTTTTTCTCTGAGCCTTTTTTTGTCAATGGTGCGCACCTGCTCAAGCAAGATTACCGAATCTTTCAAAAGTCCTGAGCCGTCTGCGCTTATTTCTATGTGAGTAGGCATTTTTGCTTTGTTAATCTGGGAAGTAATAGCGGCAATGATGACTGTGGGGGAAAACTTGTTTCCCACATCGTTCTGCACAACCAGTACCGGTCGTGTGCCGCCTTGCTCGGAGCCTATTACAGGGCTTAAATCAGCGTAAAAAATATCTCCTCTTTTTACTACCACACTTATTCACACTCCGCAAGTTTTTCCTCGTAGGAAGAGAACGCCTCTTCCTCTGCGTCAAAATACACTTCGGCAAGGCTTAGGTTAAGCTCTGCCATCTGCTGATAACCTTTTTTGAGTTGTTCTTTTCTTGTGTGCTTTCTTCTTTCGCTAAGGTACATTTTCATAGCCTCCCGCACAAATTCGCTGCGGTTTACATTCTCTACCTTTGCTGCAGAATCAACAGCTTCAAGCAGTGAATCGGGAACAGTTATCAGAACTTTTTTTAGCTGAGACAATCTAGTCAGGCCCCCATTCTGTGACTTTTGCTGCGGGTTATTTACCCTTGCTTAGTATGCGTGTTGTAGGCTTCCGCCTCAATATAATTATACATTGAATCGCAAATCGAGTCAACGAACAAATATTAGCAATTTACAGATAGGTAAGTACATCTATGATTTTGCCGTCTTTTATAAAGACTCTGGGGGTTCTGTTTCCTGTTAGTGAGAGAATTTCGTGAGGTACGGTACCGGCACAAGCCGCCAACTCTTCCAAAGTAACTCGTTTATCTCCTCCGTTTCCGAATACAATAACTTCGTCGCCGACGTTAATATTATTGACAGAGGAAACATCAATCATACATTGGTCCATACAAATTCTTCCCACCACGGGAACAACGCACCCGTTAACGCTCATAACGGCAGTACCGGAAAGGCATCTTAAATATCCGTCGGCATAGCCGATTGGAACGGTTGCCAGTTTTTCTTTTTTCTTTGTTTTATATGTTGCCCCGTAGCTTACAGGGGTGTTTTCTTCTTTTTCGTCAATTCTTGTTATGCGCGCCTTTACTGTCATGGCAGGAATTAAGTTAAGCTTTTCACGGCTGATGTTTTTGTCAGGATAAAGGCCGTAAATAATTATGCCCGGGCGCACCATGTCTAAGTGGTACTCAGGATATTCAATCACGCCTGCGCTGTTACAGATGTGCTTGTATGTAAAGGTTATGCCTTCTTTTTCCAAAGAATTTGCCACATACATAAACTGTTCGTACTGGTTGTCGGTAAATGCACGGTCTTTTTCATCTGCGCAGGAAAGGTGCGTAAAAAGACCCTCTAAGCAAACATAGGGAAGAGAACAAATTTCTTTTATTTTTGCAATGCCCTCGTCGTTTGCGCTAAAGCCAAGTCTTGACATACCCGTATCTATTTTTATGTGGAACTTTGCCTGTTTATTCTGCTGAATTGCCGCTTTTGACATAGTGCGCGCCAAAAGTTCGTCTGTTATCGTGGCAGAAATGTTATATCTGACCATATCAGAAGCTAATGAAGTGTGAACGCTTCCCAGTACCAGTATGGGCTGCATAAAGCCGGAAAGGCGCAACTGCTTTGCCTCCTCAAAGGTAGCAACACCTAAAATATCTGCGCCGTTTTCCACCATGGTTTTGGCTGTTTCAAAAAAGCCGTGGCCATAGGCGTTTGCCTTAACTACGCAGAGAATTTTAGCGTCTCCTACAAGTTTTTTGATACTTTGTACATTGTGCGCAATGGCGTCAAGATTGATTTCCGCCCACGCACGAGCGTTGTAAATTTCCATAGGTTTCTCCTTTTAAGAGTTAGTCAGTGTTAAACACCGATTCATCTATTTTGTCGTTGTATTTAAAGTTTTCATATTTTGCTGTAGCTAAAGTTTTACCATCTTTTCCATAAACTGTAACCGTGTCAGGTGACAGGGTTTTGTTGTCAAATGACATAGACACCTTTGATGCCGTAATATCGGGATTTTCGAGTGACACGGTAAAAACAGTTTTGTCGCTTTTAATCAGCGAGCTGTCAACGGACAGAGATGTTTCCTCGGAGGCGTAGTACGCCTTTAAGAAATTGTTTACAAACAAAATGTTCAAATAATCTTCTGCAGGGACGGTTATGGAGTAGTCAGAGCCGTTTGCCTGAGTTTTTGTTGTTGTGCCGTCTGTAACCGTTATGACCGAGAAAGTTCCCTTTTCGTCGGTGGCGCGGTTGTAAAATTTGTTTGGTAAAATTGTTTTTTGGGTGATAAAATAGCGGTTTTCGGTTTTGTTGGAGTAAACAGTTAAGTCCAAGTCGGCCGAGTAGCTTTTCATCTTGTTGTAATAATTGTGGATTTTTTCGTAAATGTCCATATTACTGTCGGACATACCGCAGGCACATACCGACAGACTAATCATCAGTGTAAGAAAAATAAGTAAAAGCTTCTTACACATTTTAAAAAAATTACAACTCCTTTATATGAGGCGCAATGTCACAGGGGGCAACAAACGCCTTTGGTACGAAGTTCAGTATATCCTCAGAAAGCATACCTGCCTCTCCAAGGCTTTCTTTTGCCATAGCACCTGCTGCAGAGTGTACATATACGCCTGCGCAGGCGGCGTCAAATGGGTCGAGCCCCTGTGCAAGCAGGGCTGTAACAACTCCTGAGAGCACATCTCCTGAGCCTGCCGTTGCCATACCCGAGTTGGGGGCGTGGCACACAGCCAAACGGGAATCCTTGTCACAAACTAATGTTACTGCGTCTTTTAATATTACGCAAACGCCGTAGGTGGTACAAAAATCCTTAAGATGCTTTATGGGAGAGCGCTTTATCTCGTCTACAGAATCACCCGAGAGCCGTGAAAATTCGGCAATATGAGGTGTTAAAATTGCATTTTTATTTTTGATTATTTCTATATTTTCTGCTAAAATATTTAGTCCGTCGGCATCGATTACCATAGGCTTTTGGCAGTTGATAAGTGAGCAGACTGTTTCCTTTGCGCTGTTTTCTCTTCCAAGACCGCAGCCTATTAAAAGTGCGTCCATAGTGTTTGCTTTGCCCACAACATCTGCACCCTCGGTCAGGGGAAATGTCATTGCCGAGGGAAATTCGTGGGCAATGGTGGAAACAATATCACAAGGAACGGCTAAGGTCAGCATACCTGCGCCGCTTTTTAACACCGCTTTGCCAGAAAGAATTGCCGCACCTGCCATACCGTATGAACCTGTATAAGCTAAAACCTTGCCGAAAGTCCCTTTATGGGAAATGCTTTCCCTTTTGGGCAACAGCGCAAAGGTTTCTTTGTTGATAACTGTGTACGGGTTATCGGGTGCCGTGATTGAAATGGGAGCAACTACAAGCTTTTTAAAGGAGCTCTGATTTGTGCCTGTAAGCTGATATAGCTTTGCATAGCCAAAAGCTACGCACAAATCACACTGCACGAAAAAGCTGTTGCCATCGTCTGAAAGGGAAACGCCGCTTGGCACATCAACCGATGCGATGTACGCACCCGATGCGTTGATTTTTTGGATTATTTCCTTTGCAGGGGATGCAACACTCCCGCGAAACCCCGTTCCGAATATTGCATCTACAATTATATCGTATTCATCATCCATATTTTTAATGAATGCTAACCTCATGTTTTTTGCAGCTAGCGCGTTTGTTTTGGCGTCATCCGTGAGCGATTTTATATCAAAAAGGGGCAATATATTAACATCAGCACCTGAAAATGCAAGGAGGCGTGCAATTGCATAACCGTCTCCTGCGTTGTTGCCTTTGCCGCAAACTACGCAGATTTTTTTGCCGCGCAATTTGCCGTATTCGTACTTTAAAGCTTGCACAAATCCGCAAGCTGCATTTTCCATAAGCACAATGGATGGAATGCCTAAATTTTCAATTGCATTTTTTTCAAGCCGAACCATTTCAGCGCGTTCGATTGCGTACATAGTTTGCCTCCTTTTGAGTATCACTACTATTTTATAATAAATGGCGCGTATTTACAAGGTTTTTCGCGAAAAAATATTTTTGTGTTGAAATAAGTTTTTTTATGTGTTACAATTATAAAAAACAACCAAGGAGAAAGTCATGGGAATTTTAGGAAAAATAATGATAACATTGCTCTGGTCTATGGTTCCCGTAGTAGAGTTGAGAGGTGCTATTCCGATAGGTGTCGGTATGGGTCTGCCGTTTGGAGTATCAGTGACTGTTTCGGTTATAGGAAACCTGATTCCCGTGCCTTTTATAATGCTTTTTATACGCCAGATTTTTAAATGGATGAGGCGCGTGAGCGAAAAGTTTGCCCGCGTTGTCGATAAAATGGAGGCAAAAGCAAACCAGCACCGCGACAAAGTTACACGCTACGGCTTTTGGGGGCTGTTTATTTTGGTGGCTATTCCTTTGCCGGGCACAGGTGCGTGGACAGGGGCTTTGGTTGCGGCTGTTATGGAGATAAGATTTAAAACCGCCCTGCCTGCCATATTCTTAGGTGTTATTGGGGCGGCTGTTATTGTGTCAATTGTTACTATTGTTACTTATGGTGCTTTCGCCATTGTGGTTTGATTATGAATATTGATATTTTAATTTTAGATTTTATACAGGATTACATCAAAAACCCCTTTTTCGATTTTTTAATGCCTTGGATTTCCTGGCTCGGAAACGGTGGTTTAATATGGATAACTGCAGCGGTGGTGATGCTGGCAATTCCCAAATACCGCAAGGGCGGTATTGCTCTTTCGGTGGGATTATTGGCTGGGCTTTTAATAGGAAACCTGACCCTAAAGCCGCTTATTGCAAGGGTAAGACCCTTTGATATGGTGGAGGGAATAGAGCTTTTAATTGCAGCGCCCAACGATTTTTCTTTTCCGTCAGGTCATACGCTGTCGTCGGCAATCGCAGCAGCAACGCTTACAATGACGGACAAGCGCTTTGGCTATGCAGCGATCCCTCTGGCATCACTTATTGCTTTTTCAAGAATGTATCTTTATGTACATTATCCTACGGACATTTTAGGAGCCGTGTTGCTAGCAGCGCTAATTTCAACAGGTTTATATTTTATATTTTTCAAAAAAAAGAGCTCACTTGTGTGAGCTCTTTTATAATGCCTTTATCAGTTTTAAGTTGTCGGAAAAAATCTTATCAAACTGAGAAAGTGGCAGCGGATTTTCTCCTTTGCCCACCTCAACCGTAAAGGCAGGTATATTGAATTTTTCTATAACCCAGTCCTTGTAGCCTGTGCAATCGGTTAAGCCGTCAGCAATGACGAGCTTGTAACCGGAAGCGTCGGCAAGCCTCTGGGCGATAGTTTCGGCATCAGGCGCACATTTGCCCTGATATTTGTAGAAAATCTCCTCGCCTTGAGAGTGATATGCAATTACCATGTCAGGGGAGATTTTTTTTGTGAGGGAAACAAGTGCCTTTGTTTCGGGTTCGCTTTCAGGGTATTCGCCTGAGTATTTTGTGGCGGCAGGTGCGATAATTCCTTCTTTTATTTGAATTGCTTTGCCTAAAGAAAAAGAGGCATCGTAGTTGTGGTTTAAGTCAATTCCACGGATGTTTGCCTGCCATTTGCCAACAAAATCTGCGTCGGACTTTATTTTCAGCAGGCGGTTGCGTATGTATATGGGCATATCCTCGGACAGACCGTTTATACACAGGTTAATGCCGTCGGGGTTTACCATTGGTACAATGTACAGAGAGTTTTTTGAATAGAATGTTTCGTCGCCACCCATATATTCACAGCAAAGCCTGTAAAGTAATGCCATAACCAATGTGGAGGTTATCCATTCTTTGCCGTGGTGGGCAGCGGTAATTATTGTTTTTTTGGGTCCTGTGCCGAATTTTATGCAGTATAGGGGCTTTCCCAAAACGGAGTGTCCTATAGTTTCACGACAAAGAAAGGGAAATCCTGCAAAAAGTCGCCACAGGTCTTTAGTGAAAACATTATATGCGTAGGGGATGTCTGTTGAAATACAATTGTTTTTCATATTTTCACCTCGGTTTAATTTATGTATAAATAAAGAAAAAATGACACATAATACCAACCGAAAGGAATGATGACAATATGAAAAAAGCTTATGTAAGAGTAAAACCCAAAAAAACAAAAAAAGCCGGTGGAATTGCATACATAGTTGCGACTGTAGCGGGTGCGGCT
>Ga0233360_1000030_pt1 | contig 48923 bp, 33 predicted proteins | sample ElkDunMinimDraft_20_FD_180671 | JGI IMG/M metagenome (GOLD analysis project Ga0233360, IMG submission 180671) | Fecal eukaryotic communites from dung pellets of Tule Elk in California, USA - Elk Dung A0 | ecosystem: Host-associated > Mammals > Digestive system > Large intestine > Fecal | place...
TCTCGGGAGCCTCGGGAGCAACAATCTCTGTACCGTAAGCCATGCTTTCAGAGAAGATCACCTCATCACCGATCTTGAATGTTACGGTGTAGCTATTCACGGTATATGTACCCTCGTAAGTAACATCGTTAGCAGGTACTGTAGCTGCTACCTCACCCCAACCTGCGAAGGTATGACCCTCCTTCTCGGGAGCCTCGGGAGCAACAATCTCTGTACCGTAAGCCATGCTTTCAGAGAAGATCACCTCATCACCGATCTTGAATGTTACGGTGTAGCTATTCACGGTATATGTACCCTCGTAAGTAACATCATTGGCTGGGACGTTCTCTGCAACCTCACCCCAACCATTGAAGGTGTGTCCCTCCTTCTCGGGAGCCTCGGGGGCTACGATGGTAGCACCATACTCAAGTGAATCGGCGGCAATCACCTCATCGCCAATCTTGAAGGTCACGAGATATTTGTTGACGATGAAAGTGCCGCTGACGGTTACATCCTTGGCAGGCATGGTCTCAGGCACCTCGCTCCATCCGCTGAAGGTGTAGCCCTCCTTGACGGGCTCGGCAATCGGCGTGATGGCTGCTCCGTACTCGATGCTGTCGGTAGCGTATACCTCACCATCGACAATGTAGGTGAGTGCGTAGGTGATCTTGTGATATTCCACATAGAGCGTGCTGTCGGCACTAACCTCTGTCAACTCTTCGCCATCGAGAGAGGTTTTCCAGATGGTTTGGTGGCCTTCGACGTCCTCGAATTGTGGCAGTGCACCATTGGTGTAGAGTGAATCGACATCCGCTGATAGGTTGGTGGTGTAGGTAACCTTGTATACACGCTCGCCGCCAAGCACGGGGTGGGTATCGGTATCTATCAGTTGGCCGAAGGCTTCGCCCAACAGGTAGGCCACTTCGCCCAACAGCATTTGTTCGTCGGTCACGGTGGTTTGTCCTTCGAAGATGTCGTATTCCTGTGTGGCAAAGATGTTCTGAGCATTGTCCTTCGCTGTAGTACCACCGATGCAGGCTGCTACCTTGGTGCCGGTGACGGTGCCCAGGCTGAATGCATTCTCGATGACGGCATTCTTATGGTTGTATCCGGCAATACCGCCACAGTTGGTCGTACCCGTGATGTCTCCCAAGTTATAGGAGTTGGTGAGCGTAGAGGTGGCCTGTGATACGGAGCCCGTGATGCCGCCCACGTATGTCGATGTGCCTGTGACTTTGGCCTTGTTGGCGCAGCGGTCTACGGTTGCCTTTGGACCCATAAAGGCTACGACACCTGCTACATATTGCTTGGCATTGACCTCGCCACTGACGGTGATGCCGCTGATGTGGCTATTCGTCGTGTAGCCGAAGAGTGCCTGATAGGTAAGGGTGTTGTTGATGTAGAGTCCGTCGATGGTGTGTCCGTCGCCAGCGAAGGTGCCTTGGTAGGCTGTGTTTGACTTGCTGCCACCGATAGGTGTCCAGTCGTGGCCGCAGAGGTCGATGTCGCTCACGAGTTTGGCCGATAACTTATAGTCACCGCCATTGACCTTGGCTGCAAACCATGCCAGCTCGGCACCGCTGCTAATCTGATACACATCGTCCTTAAGCTCGGGCTCGGTGAGAGTGGTTCCGTCCCATGCGTTATCGGCAGCCTTGACCATCTCTACGATGCAGGTCTGCTCGCCCTCGGCACCGTCGGTAATGGTCAGTTCGGTACGGAAACAGCGGTAGCCGGGCTTGAAGGCTTTGACCAGATAGGTGCCGTAAGTGGCGGTATATATGCCCTCAGCGTTGGGGCGCAGTGTATCGGCCTCATGAGTGATGGTGTATTCGACGCTGTCTACATTGGATTGCAGGTTGAGCACGAACATCTTCATCGGTGAGATGGGTATACGCACCTCGGGCAATTGGCCGAAATAGGTCTTGTGGGCAACGGCGGTAAAGTTTGGCGAACGACCTAAGTTCTTGTTTATATTGCGATGGGCACCAATAGGGTCGCCGAAGCCGTTTACCTGTATTACACCTTGGTCCATAACCAATGCCTCTGAGGCTGATGCATCGTAGTCTGCAGGGATGTCTATCGTGACAGCCTGAGCCGAGGGTGCTGAGCCGAAGGTGTATTGGCCTGCACCGAGAATGAGCGAAGAGCCGTTGGGGATGTTGTTGTAGGTCACATAAGCCGACATGTTGTATATACCTGCCAGCTTGTTGGCAGGGTGATGCAGTCCGCTGTACTGAATCTTTACCTTGTCGCCAGGCTGGAAGATGGTACTTCCTTCACGACTCGCGTTGGTAATCTCGCGATGGCAGGGCTTGGCCGTCAAGACCTGATAAATGGAGTTGCCACCAGCATCGGTCATCTTGACAATCTGTCGTCCCTCCTTCAGCAACAGGGTGTATGAGCCGTCTTCATTCTTGCAGACTCCCTCCGTACCGAATCCGTGGTAGGTAGCCATCTGCTCACCGATGGTGGGGTATGCCATCTCGATATGGTCAACGCCTGTGGGAGTGAAGGTATATGTAGCGCCCTCCTCGGTGTCGAGATAGTAGAACACGTCGTGCTCGGCATCGACGTGTTTGCCGGCAGTCTTCAGTGCTCCTTCGTTGTAAGCCTCGTTGATAAACATGTTGGGCTGCATGGCTGTAGTGCCTTCACCGACGGTAACGACATAGGCGGCAGTATTCTCGGGCCAGATGGCTCCCCAGTACTCGCCACCCATGTAGTTGGTCTTCGTCAGCGAGTCGGCCTTGGCGTTGTATTTATAGTAGTTCAGTGCTATGGCATCGTATGTCACCAATACGATGGCAGTACCCTTGCCTACTGCCTTGATGGTAGACCATGTTTCTGTAGTGGAGTGTGCATTGTCGATCTCGATGACACCGGTACTGGGGTTGCCGTCAAGGTCGATGATGGTGTAGTGGAAGTCGGGCTCAATGAAGTAGTTGTTGGTTTGCGTGTCGGTCAACTGCCATGAACGCATGGCGAGTGCGTCATAGGTGTCGCCAACCTTCAGTTGCAGGTGTCCACGCTCATTGATGTTGACAAGGATATTACCTGTCTCGTAGCCGCCATTCCAGTTCACGTCATGCTTGATGGTTTTAGGACCGAAGGCCTCGTAGCTGCTGGCTGAGAACTTGAGGTACGAGTTTTCTCCACCATCGATATCCATGGTGAAGTATCCAGCCTGGGTGAGCCCACCGGGCTTCCATGTACGGAAGTTGTATACCTGATTGTCGGCAAGACGGTAATGTACCTTTTTCGTGTCGCCCTCAATGACGGTCTTTACGGACTCTACCTTGGTGAAGTTGGTGAAGTGGCTGAACTTCTTACCGATGAAGACTTCGGCATCGGCAGGGAGAGTCACGATGTAGTCGCCTCCCATGGGTATGGCACCGCTCACGGTGACACCTCCAGTCAGGGTACCGCTACGGTCGCTGGTCATATAACCCTCGGCCTGATGCTCCTCGTTAGGGATGAGCGATACGTAATAACTGTTTCCGTTAAGTGCCAAGAAGGTCTTGCGGCCTGCAGTGACACTATTGCCCAATGTCACCACCATGCGCTCGCCCTCGCGGGAAGATACATCTACAGAGATGGTGTAGTCCTTGTCGGCCTCCCAATTGGTCTTGTCTTCGTGCTTGTTCGTCGCATAGACGGTGTTGGTCAAGACAATAAATTCCTGTTGCACACTATCTGCGCTGACTTTGAGTTCAATAGTACCATTGATAGTTGCGTTATCTTTGGCATAGGCTGAGAGTACATACACACCTGCAGGTAGATCCAACGTGTATATTCTATCTACGGCCTCACCTACATCAAGGGTGTTTCCTGTAGCCTTGTCAACAAGAGCCATACACGGAGAAGTGGTGTTCATCTTCACGGTGACATTTACATTGGCCGACTGTATACTCATACAGCATGCTAACACTGCGGCCAAACTCAAAAGTAACTTTTTCATTTTTTCTAGTTTGTTAAAAGATGGTTAATATTTAATGTTTGTATATCTTCTTTCCATTGTCTATATAGATGCCTCGTGTGGAGAGTCCGTCCATGCGCACTCCTCGCATGTCATATATCCCGTAGGAGGTGGTAGGCTTGGCATCATTGGTGGCAGACTCTATTCCTGTGAACTCCATGCCATCGGGCGGTAGCGCCAGGAAGTGTGCCGGATTGATATATACCTTGTGTCTGCCGAGGAAGACCCCTTCGGGCGACCACTGTATCAATGCACCAGCTGCAGCAAAGGAGCCGGCATCGGTGGCATAGATATATCCAGTGTAGGGGTTGACATATACACCATAAGGCATGCCTAAATCTTTCAGGTCGTCGAGCATCGTGCCAGGCAAGGACTCTTCCACTCCGCCTGCTCCTTCGGTAGCCAGCACCTCGCGAGGGTCGATGACTACGTAGTTGAACTTATACTCGCTGGTGTAATAGGAGAACCGTGCACCGATAGCCAGGAAATTGCCATCAAGCATCGTGCAGCTGTAGGTAGAGGCATACTCCAGTAAGACAAAGCAGTCATCGCTGCCAGCTAAAGCCGCCTCACAGTCAAAGATGACTGTGGCAGCAGGAATATCGTAATAGTCGCCAGGGGAGTTGATGCACAGGTACTGGCCCGACTGCGACAGCTTGCCATAGAGGTTTATCTGGCCCGTGTCGACATCTCTCACCAGCTGCATAGTCTCGGCATCGATGATGCTCACGGTCGTTTCATACTCATGGTCTTCCTGAAACGCATAGCCGCCCGTATTGGCCACGAAGAGATGTCCCTTGTAGTAAGCTATGCCCTCAGGCTCGTATCCCACTTCACAGGTGGCGACAACCTCGAACGTATGGATGTCAATCTTGGCCACATACCCCTTTGTAAACATTTCGTAGCCATTGATGGTGCCACACTCATGACCATAGGAAGATACATATACATATCTGCCGTCGGTGGCGAGTTTGCGGTTGTTAGGCACATCTTCTGTCTCGGCCACACGCTTCCCATCGGGTGATATGAATTGGATGATGTTGCTCCAATTGATTGTTATGGCAATGAGGTCTTCGTTTATTTGGATGATGTCGTTGGGGGTGTCACCAAGTTTTCGTTTGTTGGCATCTCTGAACCACTGGTTGCTGACAATCTCACCATCTTCGAAGTAGGAAATCTTGCCATTGTCGGACTGCCAGTTGCCTTCGTTCAGCAGGATGATACGCTCCTGGGCCTGTATGTTCACGGCAATGGAGCAGAGGAGTGATAGAATCAGTTTTTTCATATTCCAAAGGATAATGTCAGTTTATAATTGCGCCCGGGCATAGGGTAGCGCGGTATGTGTTCGTATTGTATGTCGAGCAGGTCGCACACCTCAAGGCATACGCCCCATTGCGTCTTATCCATGGGGAGCGTGTAGGTCAGTTTCATGTCGATGTTGTGATAGGGCTTTAGCACATCCTCGGGGTCAGCATAGCTCCACATGCGTTCGCCCACATAGAGATAAGAGGTGGTAAACTGCAGGCTGCGCCATCCGACGATGGCCGTGACTCCCGACGACAATGTAGGAGAATAGCAGATGGGCTTATCATACGTGTCCTCATCCTTGGGGTCGGTACGGTTCACGTCGCGTTGCCATGTCAGCGAACCTAGCAGTGAGAACTGCCAGTCATCCGTGTGGTAACGGCCCTGTGCTGTGGCGTTGAGTCCTCGGCAAAAAGTGTAGCCGTAGTTCATCATCGACCACGTATAGGTACCCTTCAAGGGAAGGCACACGATACGGTTCTCAATCTTGTTCTGATAGGCGTCGGCTTGCACCGAGGCACTCCAATGCGGAGAATCGAAGTGGTACTCAACGCCCAGATTGAGTTGCTTGGTGTATTCGGGTTTCAGGTTTCGGTTGCCCACCTGAGTGTAGTATAGGTCGTTGAGTGTGGGGGCACGGAATATGTTCTTGTACCAAGCGCGAAGTGTCAGACCCTCCCACGTGTAGGCGGTAGAGACAGCCGGTGTCCAGCGGTCCAAGGGGTCGGCAGCACCCACATGGGCAAAGGTAACATCGCGATAATGCTGGTGCAGCAACGAAGCCGCCACTTGCACCCCCTGCCAGTTGACCTGTACTGCCGCCACCTGCTTCTGGTCAAGGCGGTACACATCGTCAAATTTCTTCAGGTCGGCCGCCAGCTTGCTGTAGCGCACATCGCAACTTGCCGAGAGCGACAGCCACGGCCAAGGCGTGAACGCATAGCACAGTGCTCCGTAGCCATCCTGCTGATAATAATGATTGTCTACACGGGCAGTATTATGGTTTTCCGGATAGTCGGTGCAGTAGCGCAGATACTCATTGGTATACTTGGCATTCACCTTCACATGGTGATGCTCCTTGAAGTGCGCCTGATAGGAGGCCTGCACGAAGAAGTCGCGGTCCCACTCGCGGCCCACGTTGACATACTTGTCGCTCAGTCGCCTCACGATACCGCCCGGGCAGCCACGCTCACTGTCGTAATAATAAATGTGCGAGGAGAATCCACCCTTGAACAAGGCTCCCTCGATGCGTCCGTAGCGAATGTCGCTGTTGGCACGACGTCCCACGGTATCTTCATACTCCGAATGATAGCGGAAGGGATAGTCGCCACGCGAGTCGGTCCACTCACCATCGATGAAGCCGCTCCAGCCCTTTCTCTCAAACTGGACATTAGCCTTCGCCATATAGGTGGTAAACGAGGCTCTACGCAACTGTACTGACAACGAATCCTTTGTGGGTCTTCGTGTACGTAGATACACGGTAGCCCCCGATGCATACTCAGAGGCCGACTGACAATGGTCGAACTTGTTTGCGTTGTAGAGCGATACGCTCTCCATCGTCGACAAGGAGAACTTTCCCAGGTCCACAGTACCATTCTGTGCATTGGTGATGCGTATGCCATCCACATAGATACCCACATGCTGCGCACCGAGCGAACGCACGTTGACAGTTTTCAGACCGCCGAGTCCACCATAGTCCTTGATCTGCACACCAGCAAAATACTTCAGCGCATCAGCCACCGATGTGTTGCTCAGTGCTTGTAGCTCCTCACCCTGCAAGGTCTGCGATGTAGCCATAGTGCGAGAGGGTTGTTTGGAGGTGATTGTCACCTCATCAAGAGCCTGTATGCTGTCGAGCGACAGTTGGGCACTGGCAGTCATCACTTGTGCCGCAAGCAAGAGCATCGCGGCGCACCGTATCACATGTTGTCGTGTCTTATACATATATACACCATTATCTATCAAGCCATCTTTTTCAGTATGCTTGATACACAGGTATACATGTCAACTCACAAATGACAAACTATACGATGGGCCATCTATCGTCGCGTATTGGAAGATACAGCAGAGTACTCCTCATGCTATCCATGCCTCTTCCTTGCCAATAATCGTGGATATGTGAAAACCCATGTCCGTCCATTCGATTCTTTCCGTAGACCTGCGTCAAGAATACTTTTTATTTGTCACGGCCGGTCTTCTGACTTATCCCGTTTATTGCGCCTTCCCAACAATGAAGTCAGTGGCTAAAGAGTGCAATAAACACACAGTTGCTAAGGGACTTACAGCAGCAGGTACTGTCCCGGATTCACACCGGATTCCCGTAAATCCAAGCCTTTGTAGAGGCCTGGAAACCGTTAACTGGCGACAAAGGTACGTATAAGAGAACGAAATACCAAATCTCAACGAGTGAAAGTAGAGAAAATGCTTGTATTTTTTTACTGAGCGAGGCAAAGATTCAACAAAGTTAAATTTATTTGAGTGAGCGTGAGTACCTTCAAACTGCGAAGCAGATTAAAATTAGTGCAAGCCGAGTGAAAAAGTCAAATCTCAGCGAGCGAAAGTAGAAAAAGGACTTGTATTTTCTCAGCATTGCTATACATAACACTCTATTTGTTATTCTGCAGCAAAGATAGGATTTTGCCACGATAATACAAAGAACATCTCCCAAAAATGTTCTGTAGCACCCAATCACACCACAGCGGATAAGGCCAGTGACCTATCACCTATCCGCTTTTTGAATAATGCCGAGCGCAAGCATTGCCTTTTTCTTTAGTTCGACGCCCGAAGGGGCTAAAGGCAATCTCTCAAAAGATTTACATGAGATCCTCGCTTTTCCCTTCGGCTTTACGGCCAAGGCTGACGCCTCGGGCGTCGACCTAAAGGTTCGCGATGCTCAGGATGACATCGCATTATCGTTAATATCCTTGATTCTTCAATATGCGTGCTTCATCGTCGCTAATCCACTCCACGGCATTGATGAAGGTGCCTACGGTGTTGGTTCCTTCGGCCATGACCATGGCTACCCTCTCGGCGGAGTTCATGCCTATACGCTTGGGCACCAGCTCGCCCAGCACGATGGAGAGGAAAGTGACCACGATGATGATGAGGGTCTGGGCAAGGCCCGATGCCAGCCGGTATTCCAGACCGGCATCGGCCAGCACCTGCGCCAATAGGGTTGCAATCTTGTTGCCCGAGAACATACCCGTGAGCAGACCTATCAGGGTGATGCCTATCTGCACCGAAGAGAGCAACCTGTCGGGGTTGTCCTGCAGGCTCAGTGCCTTCTGGGCCGACTTGCTTCCCTTAATTGCCTCGGACTTCAGGCTCGACTTGCGTGCCGATATCAAGGCTATCTCTGACATGGCGAATACTCCATTGAGAAGTATCAGGGTCAAGATTACAAATATCTCTTCCATAGAGTCACTACTTGTATGCCTTCTCGAGGTCTTGCGACACGTTGATCATGAAGTCGCCCATCTTCTCCAGTTCGCCTACGAGGTCCATGTAGTAGACGCAGGTCTGATAGTTCTTGCCCTGGTGGTCGATCTCCTCGATGGCCTCATCGCGGAGGTTGTTTCTCAGGGCGTTGATGTGGTTCTCGGCATTGTAGGCGTTGGAGATCTCGGTGAGGCGGCCGGCATGAGCAGCCAGGAGGTTATCGATCATCACGGTATAGGCATTTTCGACCACGGTAGCCATCTTGGTGAGCTTGGCCAGGGTGTCGGCATCGAAGATCTTGCGGTGGACGTTCTTGCGCGAGAGGATACGGCTGATGGCTTCGCCCGAGTCGCCCAAGGACTCGAGTTCGCCAATGATCTTGTACATCGCTTTGATCTTTACCGAGGTGTTTTCACTGATCTCCTCGGCCGAGAGGGCATTGAGGAAGGTGGCAATCTCATATTCGATGCGGTCGGATATCTCCTCGTACTTGACGAGCTTCTCGCGCAGGAGCTCAAACTTGTCGGGGTCGTTCTCCACAAGAGCCTCCTGTACATAGCCGAAGCCCTTCTTCATGATCTGGGCAAAGTGGATAATCTCGTCGGAGGCCTGTTCGGTGGCCAGCTCGGGCGTGGCGAGCGGACCAGCGGTGATGTACTTGAGGCGGAAGGCCTCGCTCTCCTGATTCTTCGGGGCGCGTACTATCCAGGTCACAATGCGGGCTATCTGCTTGGTAAACCATACGAGGATGAGGGTATTGATGGTGTTAAACAGCGTGTGCAGCATCGACAGACCGTAGAGCGCAGCGGTGGCTTCGGCCGAGTGGGGCGAGGTAACGGCAAAGCCCTCGGCAGAGGGGTCGGGAAGGCCGAAGAGGCCAGCAGTGATGTTACCTACAAGGCCGAGGAAGGGCTTGAAGAGGATGAGCGCCCACACTACACCGAACACGTTGAAGAGCGTATGCGACATGGCGGCACGCTTGGCCTGCGTGTTGCCCACCGAAGCGGCGATGTTGGCCGTGATGGTGGTACCGATATTCTCGCCCAACACCATGGCGCAAGCCATATCGAAGGGTATCCAGCCCATGCTGAGCATGATGAGCGTGATGGCCATCGTAGCCGATGAGGACTGTAGGATGAGCGTGAGCACCGTACCGAAGGCAAGGAAGATGAGCACCGAGCCGAAGCCGTGGGCCGACCATGACTGCACGAACGCGAGCACCTCGGGGGTCTCACCAAGGTCGGGCACGGACTCCTTCATGAACGACAAGCCCAGGAACAGGAGGCAGAAGCCCACGATGAGCTCACTGATGTTGCGGCGCTGGTTGCGCTTCGAGTTGGAGAGCAGGAAGCCCACGGCCATGAGCGGCACGGCAAGGATGGAGATGTCGGCCTTGAAGCCCAGCCACGACACGAGCCATGCCGTCACCGTGGTACCGATGTTGGCTCCCATGATGACGCCAATGGCCTGAGCCAGCGTGAGCAGACCCGCATTGACGAAGCTCACTACCATCACCGTGGTGGCCGAGGAGGATTGTATCACTGAGGTGATGCCAAGACCTGTCAGCACACCCTTGAAGGGGTTCGATGTCATGGCAGAGAGGAAGCTGCGCATGCGCTCGCCTGCAGCCTTCTGCAAACCCGAGCTCATCAGGTTCATACCGTAGAGGAACATGCCTAATGCTCCCAGCAAAGTAAATATTTGTAGTATTCCCATATTTTTTTGTTTTATCAGTTGGTGGATGGATTTTTCCTTAGAAGACGTAGCTTAAAGGGGTTAAAGGAGAAAGCTTAGACTGTACGATGACGATAACGATGACAATGATGTCATCTGGGTCGGTAGCTCTGAACTATGCAGAACTCACAACTCATAATTCATCACTTACAACTTGCAAGAGGAATCCACTAAATGATAAGCCTGCCGAGACTAATCAGTCGGCGAGCAGAATTGAAATACGAGAAGAGGAAAGGTTTAGGGTTGGCGTTGAACCAGATTGTGGGGAAGGAAGTCGGTGCCTGACTGGCCTTCAGGTCGGCACTGCATCGACGTTGCCCGGGCTTGCTCTGTCGCACGTTCTTCGACACTCGCTGTGCACCGTTCACTGCAGATGTGGTGCGTGATAGGATACACTCAGTGTCTTTGACCGAGAGGTCGGCACAGTGCATCGTCGTTTCCACAGCTGCGCAGATGTCTTGCCCATTCACCGCCGCGTCATTGCTCCCGAAGAAAGCAACAAAGCATATAAGCGGTACAATGTACTTCAACGCACTTTTCATATCTATGCCACAAAGGTACAAATAAGCGAGCAAAATACAAAGCTTGCTTTGTGATTTTTCAGCGCCGATGCGGATATACCCTTTGCTTTTCCTTTTGTGCTTATAAAATGAACAATAAGGTGGTTTGTATCGCTTTTTTTCGTATTTTTACGAAAAATTTACAACAAGACGTATGGAAAAGCTCTTTCTTCTCGATGCTTATGCCCTTATCTATAGGGCCTACTATGCCTTCATCCGTGCTCCGCGTATCAATTCGAAGGGGCAGAATACCTCGGCCATCTTCGGCTTTGTCAACACCTTGGAGGATGTGCTCAAGAAGGAGCAACCCACACATATCGGTGTAGCCTTCGACCCCAAGGGCGGAACCTTTCGCCATGAGCTGTACGAATCCTACAAGGCGCAGCGTGAGGAGACGCCCGAGGATATCCGTGCGAGCGTACCCATCATTAAGGATATCCTGCATGCCTATCGCATTCCTATCCTTGAGGTGCCGGGCTACGAGGCTGACGATGTCATCGGCACACTGGCTCACCAAGCCGATGCCTTAGGCATCAAGACCTATATGATGACGCCCGACAAGGACTATGGGCAGCTCGTCACGGAGAATGCGCTCATCTATCGACCCAAGTTTGGCGACAAGGAGTTTGAGGTGATGGGCATAGAGCGTGTGAAGGAGAAGTTCGGCATAGAGCGCCCTGAGCAGGTCATTGACTTGCTCGGCTTGATGGGCGACTCGTCGGACAACATCCCCGGATGTCCTGGAGTGGGGGAGAAGACGGCACAGAAACTCATCGCCGAGTATGGCGACATACCTACCTTGCTCGCCCGACGCGATGAGCTGAAGGGGGCGCTGAAGAAGAAGGTGGACGAGAATGTGGAACTTATCGAACTGAGCCGTTTCCTGGCTACCATCAAGACGGATGTGCCCATCACGCTCGACCTTGAGGCACTGAAGCGTGAGGCTCCAGACGAAGAGAAGATACAGGCATTGTTTGAGGAGCTGGAGTTTCGCACGTTGCTGAAGAGGGTGATGGGAAAGGAAACCGAGATTCCCTCTAACTCTCCATCGCGGAAGGGTGCTGCCGAGTCGGTGCAGGGCGACCTCTTTGCACCTGTGCAAGGTGTTCTCTTCGCAATGGACACAGCAGAGTCTACAGGTGATCTCTTCCATACCAGTCTCGACAATCTCGCTGCTACACCTCACACCTATACCCTTTCTGATACCCAAGAAAAGCGCGATGAAATCGTGGAAAAGCTCTCCTCGGCCAAGGCTTTTGCGTTCGACACAGAGACTACAGGTACCGACCCCATTACAGCCGAGCTGGTGGGTATGAGCTTTGCCATTGAGGAGGGCGTGGCCTACTATGTGCCCGTGCCTACCGAAAGGAGCGAGGCGCAAGGTATCGTGGAGCAGTTCCGTGCAGTACTTGAGGATGAGCATGCGCTGAAGATAGGGCAGAACATCAAGTACGACTACCTCATCATGCAGAACTATGGCGTGGAGCTCGGCGGTCCGATGTTCGACACCATGGTAGCGCACTACCTCCTGCAGCCTGAACTGAGCCACGGCATGGACTACCTGGCCGAGGTTTATTTGAAGTATGATACCATCAAGATAGAATCGCTCATCGGCCCCCGAGGACGTGGACAGAAGAATATGCGCGACCTTGCCCCCACCCTTGTCTGCGACTATGCTTGCGAAGATGCCGACGTGACCTTGAAGCTGAAGCATATCCTTGAGAAAGAGCTGGTGACGGCCGGTGCCGACAAGCTGTTCTACGACATCGAGATGCCGCTCGTGCGAGTGCTTGCTTATATGGAGCGCAACGGAGCCCGTATCAGTACCGAGGCTCTGAAGGAGACCTCACGCTACTTTACCGAGCGTCTGATGCAGATAGAACGCGAGATATATGAGCTGGCAGGTTTCTCGTTCAACATCGCCTCGCCCAAGCAAGTGGGTGAGGTGCTCTTTGAGCGGATGAAGATAGTGGAGAAGGCCAAGAAAACCAAGAGTGGACAGTACAGCACGTCGGAAGAGGTGCTCGAAGGACTGCGTTCGAAGCACCCTATCGTGGAGAAGATTCTCGACCACCGCGGGTTGAAGAAACTCCTGAACACCTATGTAGATGCCCTACCTGCCCTTATCAATCCCGAGACGGGCAAGATACACACCTCATTCAACCAGACCGTTACGGCTACGGGGCGCCTCAGTTCGAGCAACCCCAACCTGCAGAATATACCTATCCGCAACGAAGACGGCAAGGAGATACGCAAGGCCTTCATCCCCGAACCTGGATGCGAGTTCTTCTCGGCCGACTATTCACAGATCGAGCTGCGCATCATGGCTCACCTCAGTGGCGACGAGAACCTCATCGAGGCCTTCCGCTCAGGTGAGGACATCCACGCTGCCACAGCGGCCAAGATATACCACCTGCCCATCGAGGAGGTTACCCGTGAGCAGCGTTCACGTGCCAAGACGGCCAACTTCGGTATCATCTACGGCATATCGGTATTCGGACTTGCCGAGCGCATGAACGTAAGCCGCAGCGAGGCCAAGGAACTTATTGAAAACTACTTTGAGACTTACAGTGGCGTGAAGCGCTACATGGACGAGAGCATCCGTGTGGCACGTGAGAAGGGTTATATTGAGACCATCCTCCACCGCAAGCGCTACCTGCCCGATATCACTTCGCACAACAGCGTAGTGCGCGGCTATGCCGAGCGCAATGCCATCAACGCCCCCATTCAGGGTAGTGCGGCCGACATCATCAAGATAGCCATGATAGAGATCTATCGCCGCTTCCGTGCCGAGGGACTGCGCTCCACGATGATACTCCAGGTACACGATGAACTTAACTTCAGCGTCTATCCCGAGGAGCGGGAGCAGGTGCAGCGCATCGTCATCGGAGCCATGGAGAGCGCCTACACGATGCGGGTGCCCCTCTGTGCCGACTTCGGTTGGGGTACAAACTGGCTGGAGGCGCACTGATACTAATAAAAGATCACAGGGATGAAAGGAATATCTATTCTACTAATAACAAGTATGATGCTCCTCGGGGCATGCGGAAACAGGGCTGCGAAAGAAGACAAACAGCCTGGACTGGCCATCCGTGAGTATGTAGTGGAGTTTCTCAATCGCTATCCTGAGGCCACGCTGCAGGACATTTATAAGGGTAGCTTTCAGGACTACTTCGGTCCGGCTCATATCCTGAGCGACCGCGAAGCTGCCAAGCGCTATATCCTGCGCGAACTGGCTACGGCCGATACGTTAGGTGGCGAGCGCTATGAACCTTGCGGCTGGCGCGGACAGTACTATCGCGTGAACCTCTCGGTGGTCAGGGATAGTTTGGTTGATATTGATTGCTTGGTCGATGCCTTTGTGGAGAGTGCGTGGGGAGAGCCCATGTTTACCCGCGAATGGATAGAGGAGTGGAATGCTATCCAGCAGACTGCGCGTGAGGTGTGTCCCACGCTTGGAGGATTTGCTGAGGACTCGGCACAGATAGCCCGCCTGCTCAGCGAAGGCCACTACGTGGTACACCACAGTCGTCCGTTCAACGAACATTATCACCCTCACTACCGCATCGTAAGGCGCGATGTGTTTGAGCAGAAGATACTCCCCGCCTTGGATTGATTTTACACTATGCTCCCCAATTCTCCCTGTCAAGGCTACGATAGCCTATCGCTTCGGCGATATGTATAGACAGGATAGCCTCGCTGCCGTCGAGGTCGGCAATGGTGCGGGCTACTTTGAGTATACGGTCATAGGCACGGGCCGAGAGGTTGAGCCGCTCCATGGCACTCTGTAGCATCAACTTTCCGTGTTCATCGGGTTGGGCATACTTCTGTAGCAGGCGTGGTGTCATTTGCGCATTGCTGTGTATACCTGCCTCATGGGCAAAGCGCTGCTCCTGTATCTGACGGGCACGTATAACCCTTTCTCGGATGCATGCGCTGTTTTCTGAGGGTGTATTCTTGGTCAGTTCGTCAAAGGGCACAGGGGTTATCTCAACCTGTATATCGATGCGGTCAAGCAAAGGACCGCTTATCTTGTTCAGGTATTTTTGAACTTGCGAGGGGCTGCACACGCAGGGTTTGGTAGGGTGATTATAGTATCCGCATGGGCAAGGGTTCATTGAAGCTACCATCATAAAGTTGGCAGGATAGTCTATACTATACTTGGCACGGGCAATAGAGATGTGGCGGTTCTCAAGTGGCTGGCGAAGCATCTCCAATACGCTTCTATTAAATTCGGGTAGCTCGTCGCAAAACAGGATCCCGTTATGGGCAAGGCTGATCTCTCCCGGTTGTGGGTTGGTGCCTCCACCTACGAGTGCTACGGACGAGATGGTGTGGTGCGGACTGCGGAAGGGGCGCACAGCTACAAGTGAGGCATCCTTGCCAAGACGGCCAGCCACGGAGTGTATCTTTGTGGTCTCCAGACTCTCTGAGAGCGAGAGAGGAGGCAGTATGGAGGGAAGCCGCTTGGCCATCATAGACTTGCCCGAACCTGGAGGACCTATGAGGATGATGTTGTGTGAACCTGCTGCTGCTACCTCAAAAGCACGCTTCACGTTCTCTTGCCCCTTGACATCAGAGAAGTCAAACTCAAAGCAGTCTTGATGGGCATAGAACTCCTCACGCGTATTTACAACGGTCGGTTCTAAAGTATCTTCACCATTCAGGAAACGCACCACCTGCACGATGTTGTCGACTCCATACACGTTAAGGTTATTGACTACGGCTGCTTCACGAGCATTTTGGTTAGGGAGGATAAAGCCGTCATAGCCCAATTCGCGTGCTTTGATAGCGATAGGCAGTGCTCCCTTGATAGGCATAAGGTTACCATCGAGTCCCAGCTCGCCCATGATAAGATAGCGCGATAACTTGTCGGTAGCAATGATGTCGCTGGCAGCCAATATGCCGATAGCTATGGGGAGGTCATAAGCGGAGCCCTCCTTACGGATATCGGCCGGAGCCATATTGACAGTTATCTGATTGCGTGGGAATTTGTATCCAGTATTGAGCAGAGCTGCCCGTATACGTTCGTAGCTTTCCTTTACAGCAGCATCGGGTAATCCTACAAGAAAGAACTTTACGCCTCTTGAGGTATTCACCTCAATAGTTACTATCGTTGCATCTACTCCCTGTACGGCGGCTCCATATACCTTGACGAGCATAGCTTTTAGTTTTTCTTCTTGATAGCCTTGATATTGGCTGGTGTTTTCTTGATGGCTTTCTTCTTCTCGGGCTTCTTCTTCTCGGTAAGTTCACCTATGCGTTTGTCGAGTGACTCGCCATAGAGGTCGATAGCCTGTATGCGGCGTTGAGGATTGAGGAGAAGGTTGGCAGGGAGATGATCTATCTGCAGGCGTTGCACGAGGCTGGTGCCCCAACCCCTTAGATCACAGGCTTGACGCCAAGTGAGCGAGTCCTGAGCAATGGCTTGTAGCCATGCATCGCGATCAGTATCGAGCGATACGCTGAGGATATCGAGATTATGCTTGGCATACTTCTTCTTGATGGCTATGAGCTCGCGCTGTCGCTGGCGGCTCTCATAATCCCACGAAGCCCAAAATGTGATGAGAAGATAGGTGTCACGGTAGTCGGCTGTAGAAACATTGGTGCCTTCGCTATCGAGCACGTTATAGTTGGGCACTACACTGTTCTTGGCAAGTGGCTTATAGGTGCCAAGTGTGCGCTGCAATTGTTTGATGTAGTTGTTGTCCTGCAAGCGACCGCTCATAGAGCCAATGAGGGTCTTGATCTTAGTGGCATCAGGATGCGGTTGGTCTACGAAATAGTGGCGCAGAAGATGTATACTAACCTCAGAATAGGGATTTGCACGGATAAAGGAATCAGCCATATGGATTATCTGTTGTGGTGTGAGGCTATCGGTGCGCAGATGGAAAAGGCTCATCAAGGCATTCTGCTCTCCCCCATTGATACGCAAGCGGGATGTCGCTGCCGAGTCTCCTTGTATCGTGACGGTCAGACTCTTGTCTGCAAACACCATTTCGCGGTGCATATTGGGAAAGAGAATCCACAAGGGGGTGATGGTGTCGATAGAGGTGGTGTAGTGAAAGACACCATTGAGAGCTACAACGGTATCGAAACGTTCATATAGGGCATCGGCTCCATAGATGTATAGCGTATCGGCGTAGATTGAATCAGTGCGACGAACACTATCCGCCGAGAGCCTGCTTACGTTCCCTTCAAGCACAAAGGAACTATTCTGCTCTTTGCACGAAAAGAGACAAAGCAACACTATGACTATATGTAGCAGACGTCTTGTCAAGTCCTTACTCTGTTATGACCGGTTGGCACGCTTGCGCTCAAGCTCGTCGAGGATAATCTTGCGCATACGCATCGACTTGGGCGTAACCTCCACATATTCATCTTCCTTGATATATTCGAGTGCCTCTTCCAATGAGAAGATGATGGGCGGTACGATACGCGCCTTCTCATCCGAGCCGCTGGCACGCATGTTGGTGAGTTTCTTGCTCTTGGTGACGTTGATGACAAGGTCGTTGTCATGCACGTGCTCACCCACAACCTGTCCGGCATACACCTCATCCTGCGGGAAGATGAAGAACTTGCCGCGATCCTGCAGCTTGTCGATGGCGTAGGCAAAGGCCGTACCCGACTCCATGGCAATCATCGAACCATTGGTGCGGCGGTCGATATCTCCCTTATAGGGCTCGTAGCCCTTGAAGCGGTGAGCCATGATGGCCTCACCGGCCGAGGCTGTAAGCACATTGGTACGCAAGCCGATGATACCTCGTGAGGGGATGTTGAAGGCGATGTTCACACGGTCGCCCTGTGTCTCCATCGAGGTAAGCTCACCCTTGCGGCGGGTCACCATATCGATCATCTTGCTTGAGTACTCCTCGGGGACGCTGATGGTGAGTTCCTCGATAGGCTCGCACTTCTGTCCGTCAATCTCCTTATAGATTACTTGTGGCTGGCCCACCTGCAACTCGTAACCCTCACGACGCATGGTCTCAATGAGTACGGAGAGGTGCAGTACGCCACGGCCATAGACAATCCACTTGTCGCTGTCCTCCTCCTTCACCACACGTAGAGCCAGGTTCTTGTCCAGCTCCTTCATCAAGCGGTCGTGGATATGGCGTGAGGTAACAAACTTACCCTCCTTGCCGAAGAAGGGCGAGTCGTTGATGGCAAAGAGCATACTCATTGTAGGCTCATCGATAGCGATGGTAGGCAGTGGTTCGGGGTTCTCGGCATCGCATACCGTGTCGCCAATTTCGAAGTTGTCCAGACCTACGATGGCACAGATGTCGCCCGAACTCACCTCATCGGTACGTTTGCGGCCAAGTCCCTCGAAGGTATGCAGTTCCTTTATCTTGGCTTTCTCCATCTCACCACCTCGATGAGCGAGCGTGATGGTCATACCCTCTTTCAGTGTACCACGGTGCACGCGGCCCACAGCCACACGACCCGTGTATGAAGAGTAGTCGAGCGAGGTGATGAGCATCTGCGGTGTACCCTCCAGGCGCTCAGGGCCAGGGATATGCTCAAGGATGACATCAAGCAGATAATTGATGTTGTCGGTCGGAGTCTTCCAGTCGGCACCCATCCAGTTGTTTTTGGCTGAGCCATATACCACCGGGAAGTCGAGCTGATCCTCGGTGGCCTCAAGGGAAAACATAAGGTCAAATACCATCTCGTACACCTCTTCGGGGCGGCAGTTGGGCTTGTCCACCTTGTTGACTACCACCACAGGTTTGAGGCCGATCTGCAATGCCTTCTGCAGTACGAAGCGTGTTTGTGGCATAGGACCCTCAAAAGCATCCACGAGGAGGATACAGCCATCGGCCATATTGAGCACGCGCTCTACCTCGCCACCGAAGTCCGAGTGTCCTGGGGTATCAATAATATTAATCTTTGTCCCTTTATAGTTGATGGATACGTTTTTCGAGAGAATCGTTATTCCTCGCTCACGTTCCAAGTCATTGTTGTCGAGTACTAACTCCCCACCGTTCTGGTTCTCACGAAACAGGTTCCCGGCGAGCATCATCTTGTCAACCAAGGTAGTCTTGCCATGGTCAACGTGCGCTATGATGGCAATGTTTCTAATGTCTTGCATATATAGTATACTAAATATTCTGCAAAATTAGTGCAAAATTTTGATTAAGCGAAGACAATACAAATTTACTTGTATTGTTGAGCGAGAGAAATTTAATTCAAGCGAGCGAAAATACAAGTTTCTCGGACGAGCCGAGTGCTAAGGCAGTCCTTATAGTTTTCCGAGCCACAGCCTAATTTCTGTCTACAAAGTAGACTAAAGTAAGTGTAACATTTCGATTAGGCTTACTGAACGAGAGTGAAATTCTATGACATTAGAATTGTTGGAGCATCTCTATGAGCGAGGACAAACGAAATCGCTATATCAAATATGATGTTTAAACCATTCTATATTTATAACTTACATCTCTGCCTGTATCTTGGCTGCAATCTCGGCAAACTCTTCGGGGGTGAATGTCAGTTTGGGATTGCTGAAGAGCATATCGCTCTCCTTCTGCAAGGGGATGAGGTGTATATGGGTATGAGGAACCTCCATGCCAAGTACGGCCATGCCGATACGTTGGCAGGGGAATGCGGCTTTGAGTGCCTTGGCTACCTTCTTGGCAAAGAGGTGGAGCCCTGCCAACTCATCGTCTTCAAGGTCGAATATATAGTCCACTTCACGCTTGGGGATTACGAGTGTGTGTCCTTTTACCATCGGATTGATGTCGAGGAAGGCGAAGTAGTTATCGTCTTCGGCTACCTTGTAGCACGGTATCTCGCCGGCTACTATTCTGCTGAATATGCTTGCCATAGTCTTTTGTTTTTGTCAGATACTTATGCGATGCTGATGCTCAGCACTTCAAGGCTAATCATACCGCCTGGTGTCTTGATGTCGGCTATGTCGCCGGGTTTCTTGCCCAGCAGACCCTGTGCGATGGGAGTGTTTACCGATATTTTGCCTGCTTTCAGGTTGGCCTCGCTCTCGGGCACGATAGCGTAACACATCTTCATGCCGGTCTTCGTATTCTTCAGTTCTACCTTGGTGAGTACCTGCACGGTATCAGTCTTGAGCTTGCTGGTGTCAATGATGCGGGCCTCGCTGATAGTGAGCTTGAGCTGATTGATTTTCATCTCCAGCATGCCTTGCGCCTCCTTGGCAGCATCATACTCTGCATTCTCCGAGAGGTCACCTTTGTCGCGTGCCTCAGCTATCTGGCGCGAAATTTCCGGACGCTCTACACTTTCCAATCTTTTCAGTTCGGCTAACAGTTGGTCGTAGCCCTCTTGTGACATATAAGCCATAGTTCTTTCTCCTTTATTTATTATATTTATTGTTTGTTATCATTCCCTTTTCATACCTGCTTTTGTTCGGGCGAAACAAAAAAGAATCCCGGCATCTTACTACATGCCGGAACCCTTCAGGTCATTTATGTGCCTGCAAAGGTAGGAATCTTTTTTCAATTTGCGCCATAAAAAGCCGAAAAAAATGTTATCGGTTGTTTTTTGAGATATTATTTATGTTTTCTTGCATAGAATGTTTACCTTTGCAGAAATGTTCTAACACATAAATATATACACCATGAGAAGAAGAATCCTTTCTCTCACAACCTGTTTGTGCCTATCCATATCGGCTCTGACAGCCAAGAGTCTGGTGATGACACTCACCGACGGCACATTAGTTTACTACCTGTTGGGAGGAGATGTGAATCCCATGCTTCGTTTTGTTGACGATGGGGTCACGGTCAATACCGATGCCTATAGTTTCAGCAACCTGAAAAACTTCTATATTTCCCAGACTGATGACCCTAATGGCATAGAACATAAGCTTGCCGATGCCAAGGTGTCGTTCAGCCACCATGTACTGGCTATCCCGTCGGTTGATGCCGGGTCTGTTCGGGTATACTCGGTCGATGGCACTCGGGTGCATCCGGTGGTGCGCTCTGAAGCAGGATTTCTTTTTGTAGACCTCAATCACCTACCTCAAGGGATATATGCCGTTAAGGTAGGTGATACCTCATTGAAGGTAGTAAAGAACAATTAACGAATGCAATGATGATAAAGAAGATATTATCCCTATTGGCAGTAGCCGTGGTGAGTGCGGTGACTTATGCGCAGGAAAAGCCCGACACGATGTGGTTTCAGTTTGACGATCGCTTCACTGAAAACGAAGTCATCAATCTCTCGGGTGTCGACTCTATTGAGGTGACCAACACCCGCTTCAAGATGTACAAGTACAATGCCTCTACGGGCAAGGTGACAAATCTTCCTAAAACCTTCCGCACCAATGGTGTGTATCGTTTCGATGAAATAGAGCGTTACCTCGTACGCCCCAACACCTATTCGAACAATAATTTCAACAACGAGAGCTCTACTTTCTGCTTCCAGCGTAGTGTCGAGAGCGAGCATTTTGTACTTTTCTGGGCTAAGGGACTTAAGCTTCAGGCTAACGGCAATCTCACAGGTGGTGCATCCAGCTCGGTATGTAATGTCAACACCCTGCTCCGCAATGCCGAGAAGATTTGGGATGTCTACGTCAACGATTTGGGCTTCCTCGAACCTGGCAAGTCTACTACCGATCGTGTGAAGATAGAGATGTTTATCGTCAACCAGTCAGAGTGGCGTGCCGATGGTAGCGGTACCGACGGTGCTGTGTGGACAGCAGGTACAGGCTCTTCCAAAACACAGAAATCGCACAAGGTGGGTCTCTTCCACTGTAATGCCTGGGCAGCCAGCGACAATGTCACCGTAGCTCACGAGATTGGGCACACTTTCCAATACCTCGTCAGTGCTGATCTTGGTTCGCTCCACGGACTCAATTACGTATTGGGGCAGAACTCCAACGGTAACGAGTGGTGGGAGGACTGTGCCAACTGGCAGGCCCACAAGGTATACCCCGCTTCGCAGTTCAGTTCCAATTGGGGTAACAACCAGAACATGCACCACCTGAACATCATTCACGAGGGTGCCCGCTACAACAACTGCTACTACCAAGATTGGTGGTGCCAGCTGCATGGCCTCAACACCATAGGTCGTGTATGGCGCGAATCTATCAACCCCGAGGATCCTATACAGGCCTATATGCGCATCTTCGGTCACGATGAGCAGAGTTTTGCCGACGAGCAATTTACCGGCTATGCCCACATCGCCGCTATGGACATCGACTCATGGAAGACCTATGGGCAGGGCCTCATCGGCAGCGAGCAACAACGCCTGCAGGAGGTACCCGAAGCCATTATTGCCTCGCATCTCAATGGCGAGACTGGCTGGTGGATTGTTGACCCTGCCTACTGTCCGCAGAACTATGGTTACAATGCCAATCCCCTCAAAGTACCTGCAGCAGGTACCGAGGTGAAGGCTACCTTCAAGGGACTTACCGCGGTCAGCGGCTACCGCTCCATCTATCCCGAGCGTGCAGGCTGGCGCTACGGCCTGGTTGCCTACTCCTCTGACGGTACCCGCACCTATGGCGAGATGGGGCGCGATACCGAGGGTGAGGTAAGCATCACCGTACCCGAGGGATGTACCCACCTATGGTTTGTAGTCATGGGTGCCCCTACTAAGTGGTGGACTCACTCGTGGAACGACAATGACAGCGATGACGAGCAGTGGCCCTATGCCGTACAATTTACAGGTACCGACCCCTATGGAGCAAGCCGTACCTACGATGAGTATCCTGCCGGCTATCTCCGTCACGACACCACCGTTGTCATCAATGCCTCGCTTGCCTACGATGCCAACAGCTACTCTTCCGTTCGCGTACAGTATGATATGGATGCTGTGAGCCAGGCTTTGGGTCTCAGCACCGAGCAGATGCGCTCCGTAAAGGTAGGTGCAAGCAACAAGATACGCTTCGTTGGTATAAGCTCCACAGGAGCCGTGGTCAACAATACTACCACTTCCACCAGCTCGTCCACCTGTTACGGTCATTGGTTCAATGCCTCAGGTAACATCTGCGGCTACGATGGTAATGCCCGCATCTTTGCCGAGTTCTACCCAGACAAGTATGGTTGTTACGTGGGGCAATTCCCTGGCCGTCTCACCCGTGGCAAGACCTACACCATACGCCAAGCCATCATCTATACCCATACCGATGGCAAGGAATACCGTGCCACGATGCAGGTAAACCTACAGGTGAAGTAGCAGTACTATAAGTTTGCTTGACTATCGTATAAACAGTATTTTGGTGACCACTCCTTCGCGACCCTCTTCATCGCAGCCGAGCACGTAGTAGATGCCGGTAGAGACGCGTTGTCCTTGGGGTGTTTTGCCGTCCCATGTGAAAGAACCGCCCAACGAGGTGCCTTCAGCTACGAGGCGTCCTGCGGTATTGGTAATCTTGACGTGACTGTTGGCCTTGAGGCCTGCCACAGTGATGAGCCCACCGTAGTCGGGGGTTACGGGATTGGGGTAGGCATATACTTTGTTGTCATCATACTCGACTTCGCCACGGGTGGCATCGGTGGTGTAGGCGATGAGGCCACGGTCGGTGCCTATGTAGAGTTCGCCCGAAGGGTGGTGTAGGGCAAGGCTCTCGATGGTGTTCGAGGGTAGGGGACTGTTGTCTTTGGTGAAGTGGTGTACGGTTTCGAGGCCATCGCCCGTGATTAGGTAGAGACCGTTGTTGAGGGTACCAATCCACTTGCGGTCGGCATCGTCGATGGTCATGCAGGTGGTGTATACGCCGTCGAGTAGGTAGTCGGCATAGTTGGTTCCGTCGTTGCGGGGCACCTTGATCTTGGTAAAGTGGTAGTTGTCGTCGAAGGCATCGGAGGGGTTGTATAGCACGTAGGGACCGCGGTCAGTCAGCACCCAGAGGTCGCCGTTGAGGTCTTCGGCGATGTCGTTGATGTAGTATACCTCGGACGATTGACCGTCTTGATCGGTGAACTTCTCCGTGAAGGTGCGCACGCGGTCATCGGCCGTGTTGTAGGGCGTGCCGTTGGTGTCGATGCAGAAGAGGCGCACATCATAGCGCATGCTCACTACCCATACCCATCCACGGCTGTCGAAGAGTACTTCGGTGATGGTGGGCAATGTCTCCAGCTCCTTGTAGTAGAGGCTTATCATCTCGCCGTCGGGCTTGAGTATCTTGAGGGGCGACTTGACATTGGCCGCTCCGTCGGCATTGCTAATCCATAGGTTGCCCTGCCGGTCATATTGCAGACGGCTGATGCGGGTGAATCGGTTCGAGGAGGGTATGGCACTCTCTAACGGACTGTTCTTGTCGGTGTAGTGGGCTACCAGTTGCATGTCACGAAACTCGTAGATGCCCTGTCCGAACGATGAGGCATAGTGGTGGTTCTCGTCCTTGGGGTCTTGTACGATGGAGGTCATGTTCTTGTAGTGCACGCCTGTCTGCTGGGCTATGCCCTCCTCCTGGAACGATGTCCAGGTGCCCTCCTCATACATCATCAGTGTGCCATCGAAGAAGGTTTCGTCGAAGTAGTTGAGGCAACCTCCAGCTATGAGCAGGCGGTCGTCGTTCACGAAGCTGAGATATTGGCAGTGGTTGCGTATGGGGCTGTTGGGAATGATGTCTTCAACTATTTGCTGCATGTGCTTGCTGGCGGCATCGTAGCGGTAGCCGGCAAGCCCCTTGGCTCCACGGGCTGCCCAGTAGGTGGTGCCGTCGGTGGTGAGATGGGCGATGGTGCCGTCGAGGGTAAGCAGGGTAAACTTGTCCGGCGCATCGTATACGAAGACATTGGTGTGGTTGCCTATAAGGAGGTTGTCGCGGGTGTTGTGCATGAAGCTGAAGGGACCCTTGCGTTGGAGGGTAGCCTGCCCGTCGGGAGCAATGCGATAGACCGACTTGTCGGCCTGCAGGGCTATTAATTGTCCGTCAAAACTGGCCAGCTGTGTGTATGTTTCGCGAGCGAGTTGTTGCCAATTGGTACCGTCGAGCAGGTTGTCCGTGGTGTTGCCGCAGTAGAGGCCGTCGGTTGTAGCAGCATAGATGATACCGCCGAGCTGGAGGCTACTATGCGTTGTCTTGTTCAGCTGATAGGTGTTGACAAATTCACCACGCTCGATATTCAGTATGGTGAGTCCGAAGTTGGTAGCGAGGTAGGCGTTGCCATCCACGATGCGGAGGTCATTGACGGTGGGGTCGAGGGTGCTCTTGTTGGCAAAGTCGGTGATGTTGGTCACCGAACCGTCGGGGTGCAGAAGGTCGATATTGGCATTGTTGTATACGATGACAAGGATGCCTGATGCGTCATCCACAGCTATATGGCGTATGCCCTGGTCGCTCAGGATGGTGGCCTTGTCATAGGTCTCTACAAACTCGTCGTCAGGGTTGTAGGAGTAGAGCGAACCATCGCTGACCACGTATACTTTGCCGCCCGCTACAGCGCATTGGGTGGCATTGTGGTAGGCGAGATGCGAACGCCACGAGCCTACGGCTGTCTGCGCGGCCGTGAGCAGTGTGCCCAGCAGGAATGTCATTGTCAGTATGATGGTTCGTGTCATAGGTTTTCTTTTAAGTTTTATCGGAGGGCTCAGAGTGCCCGTTAATCGTTTCTCAAGAACTTTGCCAGCTGCTCCACTGCCTTGGCGCGATGGCTGATGCGGTTCTTCACTTCGCTACCGAGCTGGGCAAACGTGAGGTCGTAGCCTTCGGGTACGAAGATGGGGTCATAGCCGAATCCGCCCTCGCCACGGCGCTCGCCGATGATGCTACCGCGCACGATGCCTTCGAACAGATGAGTCTCTTCCCCTATCAATAACGCGATAACTGTACGAAATTGTGCGCCGCGCTCACTTTTTCCCGTTAATTTGTGCAAAAGCTTCGTCATGTTCTCCTCAGAACCTCCTCCGCTATAGCGGGCGCTGTATACACCGGGGGCACCATTGAGGGCATCTACCTCAAGGCCGCTGTCATCGGCAAAGCAGTCGTATCCGTAGTGTTCCTTCACATACTGTGCCTTCTGCAGTGCATTGCCTGCAAAGGTGTCAGAAGTTTCGGGTATATCAGCAGTGCACCCTATGGCACGCAGGCCGAGCACCTCAAACTCCTCGCCCAATATGGCGGCTACCTCTTCGAGCTTATGGGCGTTGTTGGTAGCAAATACAATCTTTCGCTTCATAGTCGTCATGTCATACAAATGATTTCACTGCACAAAAATAGTATAAATTTCCGATTTTGCGAAGGCTAAATGGGTTTACTTGCATTTGACAGATGCCGTTTATTAACGAAAAAAAGCACTTTTATACCTATATTATAAGAGGGATTGGATTTTTTTGTCTACTTTTGCGGCGAAATTTGTGAAGGTGCTTTGAATTTATGCAAAAAAATCTGGTGATAGTAGAGTCTCCCGCCAAGGCAAAGACCATAGAAAAGTTCTTGGGGAAGGACTACAAAGTAATGTCAAGTTTCGGTCACATACGTGACCTGAAGAAGAAAGACTTCAGTATTGATACAGCGACATTTGTCCCTACATACGAAATTCCCGCCGACAAGAAACGTGTGGTAGAAGAACTGCGTAAGGCCGCAGAGAAGGCCGAAACCGTATGGCTCGCATCCGATGAAGACCGCGAGGGAGAAGCCATCAGCTGGCATCTGTTCGAGGTGCTTGGGCTCGAGGGTAAGGATACCAAGCGTATCGTATTTCACGAGATTACACCCACGGCCATCAATGCGGCCATACTGGCACCCCGCAATATCGACATCAACCTCGTCAATGCCCAGCAGGCACGTCGCGTGCTCGACCGTATCGTGGGCTTCAAGCTATCGCCCGTGTTGTGGAAGAAGGTAAAGCCATCGCTCTCGGCAGGCCGTGTGCAGTCAGTGGCCGTACGCCTCATCGTAGAGCGCGAACGCGAGATTCAGGTTTTCCAGAGCGAGGCTTCGTATCGTGTGGTAGCTCTGTTTGCAGTACCCGACGAGAATGGCAACACCACCGAGCTGAAAGCCGAGCTGAACACCCGCTTCAAGGAGAAGGCACAAGCCGAGGCATTCCTCGCCCAATGCAAGGATGCCCTGTTCACCATTGCTGACGTACAGACAAAGCCCCTCAAGAAATCACCTGCAGCCCCCTTTACTACCTCTACCTTGCAGCAAGAAGCTGCCCGCAAGTTGGGATTCTCCGTGTCGCAGACAATGACTATTGCCCAGCGCCTTTATGAGTCGGGACAGATTACCTATATGCGTACCGACTCGACCAACCTCTCTACCCTCTGTCTCGGCGCCAGCAAGAAGGTCATCATTGAGAATATGGGCGAGCAGTATCACAAGGCACGTAACTTCAAGACCAAGGCTAAAGGTGCCCAAGAGGCTCACGAGGCCATTCGCCCCACCTATATGGATCGCCCCACCATCGAGGGCACAGCAGCCGAACGCCGGCTCTACGACCTCATCTGGAAACGCACCCTCGCGTCACAAATGGCCGATGCCTTGGTGGACAAGACTACAGCCACCATCAGCATGAACGGCACCGACTACCTGTTTACAGCCACTGGCGAAGTAATCACCTTCGATGGCTTCTTGCGCGTATACCGCGAGTCGCTTGACGAAGACACCGCGTCCGATAATCAGGACAACCGCCTATTGCCTCCCATGCACAAGGGACAGTCGTTGCAATACACCGAGATATCGGCTACCGAACGCTATACGCAACATCCGTTGCGCTACAACGAGGCCAGCCTCGTGCACAAGCTCGAAGAACTGGGTATAGGACGCCCCTCTACCTACGCACCCACCATCAGCACCATACAGAACCGCGACTACGTTGTCAAGGAGGACAAGCCCGGACAGAAACGCACCATCAACGTGCTGAAGCTCAAGGCCGGCAAGATTACCGACAAGATGAACAGCGAGACCTTCGGAAGCGAGAAGGCGCGCCTCGTACCTACCGATGTAGGTATGGTAGTGAGCGACTTTCTCACCGAATACTTCCCTCAGGTGCTCGACTACAACTTTACGGCCAGCATAGAGAAGGAGTTCGATGAGATTGCCGAAGGCAACAAGCCTTGGGACGAGATGATTGCTGCATTCTATCAGGACTTCAATCCGCTCATCGAACGCACGATGACCGGAAAACAGGAGCACAAGGTGGGCGAACGCATCCTCGGCACCGACCCGAAGAGTGGCCGTCAGGTATCGGTAAAGATTGGCCGGTTCGGACCCGTAGCACAGATAGGTACGGCAGCTGAGGAGGAGAAGCCCCGCTTTGCACAGCTACAGAAGGGACAGTCAATTGATTCCATCACATTGGAGGAGGCACTCGCCCTCTTTGACCTGCCACGCACGCTCGGCGAGTGGGAAGGTACACCCGTAATGGCTAACGTAGGACGGTTCGGACCTTACATACAGATAGGCAAGGAATATGCCAGCCTGCCCGCCACGCTCGACCCTATGCACGTGACCCTCGAGGAAGCCATAGAGCTGATAGAGCAGAAACGCCAATACGAGCAGAAACGTCAGATAAAGACCTTCGAGGAAAATCCCGATCTGGAGATTCTCAACGGGCGCTATGGCCCATACATCGCCATGGGCGGCAAGAACTACAAGATACCTACGGGTGTTGACCCCGCCAAGCTCGACCTTGCGGCCTGTATGGAGATTATTGAGAAGGCTGCCGAGAAGCCCGCACGCCCTATACGCCGACGCAAGAGTAAGTAGCCTGCCATGACCCGCATCCTGCTCATCGGATTTATGGCCGCCGGCAAGACCACTCTCGGTAGGGCACTGGCCAAGGAGCTTGGCTTGCAGTTCATCGACCTCGACCACTACATCGAGTGCCGTTACCGTAGCACCGTATCGCAACTCTTTGCCGAACGTGGCGAGGAGGCTTTCCGACAAATCGAACGCAATATGCTGCACGAGGTGGGCGAATTCGAGGACGTAGTGATATCTACCGGAGGCGGCACCCCCTGCTTCTTCGACAACATCGACTATATGAATCGTCAAGGCACTACCGTCTTCCTGGAGGCTTCTGTCGATGTGCTCCACACACGCCTCACCATTGCCCGTGCCCAGCGCCCCTTAGTGGCAGGCAAGAGCGATGAGGAGTTGCGCACATACATTGGCGAGATGCTCTCGCGCCGGCTTCCCTACTACAGCCGTGCCACACACACCTTCTGTGCCGACCACCTGGAAGACATCCGTCAGGTGGACGAGTCGGTAGAACGCTTCAAGAAAGAGATCCTGCTTGGCTAATCTACATCCTGGCCTTGCACGATGATCCTAATTCCCCCTTTTCTGCATCGTGTGTCTTTTGTTTGGACTCTGTGTGACAATTTGTTTCACGGGAGGAAATAGTTTTTTGTTGACTGTAGTTTGTTTTATTTGTAGTCTGGATTGACTGAATTAGACCTCATTTTTAATAATTGTTGACAGTTGCTTGTTTGTGTGTAAATGAATCTCTATCTTTGCACTATGATCAACCCCAATAATAGAATACATCTGTTTCTGATCTGTATCCTTTGCTATATCGGTACTTCAGCACAGCAGCATTCCTCCTTGCAGGAACAGGCTCAGGCCATCCTCCTGCAGGGCGCGCACATCAACCACTTCAACCGCCTCTGCCCGCAGGAGAAGGTATACCTGCATTTTGACAACACGGCCTACTTCCAGGGCGAGACCATCTGGTTCAGCGCCACCGTGCTCGATGCCACTACGGGCAGCGTGGCTGCCAGCAAGGTACTCTACGTGGAGCTGCTCTCTCCCACAGGCGTGGTGCTTCGGCAGCAGAAGCTGCAGGTGGTCGACGGCCGCTGCCACGGCTCGCTCCCGTTGGTAGACCCTTCGGTGGAGGAGGCCAACGAGAAGCGCGGCGTGCTAAGCTACCCCAGCGGCTACTATGAGGTGCGTGCCTACACCCGCACGATGCTCAACTTCGATGCCCACGGCTGCTTTTCCCGCGTGTTCCCCGTGTACAAGTCACCCGAGAAGGAGGGCGACTACAGCAATCCCGAGCTGGACATCTACAAGGCTTCAGGCATCGAGCGCCCCGAGACGGAAGGTCTCAAGGACCTCAACCTCGACTTCCTTCCCGAGGGCGGGCACCTCATCGCAGGAGTCAGGAACCGTATCGCCTTCAAGGCTACCGGGCGTGACGGACAGGGCGTGGCGATAGAGTCGCTGACCGATGCCGCAGGTACCGTGATAGCCCTCTCTCCCCAACACCGCGGCCTGGGCAGCTTCCTCTACACCCCTACGGGACGGCGAACCAAGGTGAAGGCACGCTACGGGGGTAAGGACTACACCTTCACCCTTCCCGAGGCCGAGGCTGAAGGCTATGCCCTGTGCCTCACCCCACAGGATGACAACACCCTGCAGGTGGGTATCGCCACACGGCAGCCCGATGCCGGGCATCTCCTGGGCTACACGCTGGTGCGCCACGGCAAGTGCGAGCTGATAGACACGCTCACGATGCGCGCCACCACCTTCAGCCGCACCGTACGCACCCACAAGCTGCCCACGGGAGTGTACCAGTTCAGCCTCTTCGATGCGGAGGGCACGCTGTACGCCACACGCATGCTTTTCATCAACAACGGCATAGAGTCTACAGGCGTGTCCGTCACCACCAACAAGAAGGCCTACGGCCCCTTCGAACAGGTGAGGCTGCGCCTGCAGGTAGAGGAGGAGGGCAACCACCACCTCTCGCTTGCGGTACGCGATGCTGCCGACTACGGGACGGGCTATACCGACGACCTGCGCAGTTACATGCTGCTATCGTCAGAGTTGAAGGGCTACATCGAGCATCCCGAGTACTACTTCGAGGCCGACGACGAGGAACACCGCACGGCGCTGGACCGGCTGATGCTGGTGCAGGGTTGGAGCCGCTACGACTGGCAGCGGATGTCGGGTAACACCCCCTTCGTGCCCTCCCACTACACTGAGGGTGCCCTTGTACTCGACGGCTGGGCACTACATCCGCGCAAGGACGAGCCCATGGCAGGCATCGAGGTAAAGGTGAAGTTCTATTCCCCCGACCGCCAGCAGGTGCAGGAGATGCGCTCCGTGACCGACGAGAACGGTTACTGGGGAGCAGCCTTCCAGGATTTCGAGGGCGAGTGGGACCTCAACCTGCAGACCTACCGCGATGGCGAGCCCGTAGTGGCCCGCCTGCGTCTGGAGCGTTCCACGGCTCCCGATGTCATAGCCTACGAGACGGGCGAGCTGCACCTGCAGCACCGCATAGACAGCACCGTGTACACCCCATGGATGAGCGAGGTGAAGAAAGACTATCTGGGTGAGAAGAGCATCGTGCTCGACAATGTGGAGGTGGAGGGCAAGCGTCGCTATATCGACTACTGCACCTTCCAGGCCTTCAATGTGGCGAAGGATGCCGAACTGATGACCGACAAGGGAGAGTATACCTATACCGTGGCCGACTATTTGGTAGATAAGGGGTATGAGATAACCTATTCTGACGGAGAAACTTGGGAACAATACCTTGCAGCAAACCCAGATAAGGAGGACGAATCGGGAACACGTGCTCCCACGGAAAAGGAGGTGGGAGCAAACATGTCCGGAATGATGCGATTTGTAACGGAGAGGCAGACGGAAGGAGCCAACTTACGCGGTGTGCGGTCTTATTATCATCGTTGGCTGATGAGGAAGACGCTGATCAATGATTTTCGTACATTCTGGCTCATCAAAGAGGGAAAGAATAATGTTACCGAACCTTCGAGCCTTCCAGGCTATGATATCGACATTGCTGATGTCAAGAGCATCATCGTTTATGACACCCCAAATAGCTATATGGGCATTGAAGATGTGGTAAAATGCCTTGAGATAAGCGATATACGCTATGTGCAAAAGCATGCAAAAGAGAAAGAGATGTTCTATCCAGCTGGGCTATATGTCGTAGAAATACACCTTAACCCCGGTCGCAAGAGCCGTATGTCGTGGAACAAGAACACCCGCCAAACCACCTTTGATGGTTACTCACCGAAGATGGAGTTCTACACACCCGAATATCCCAATGGCCCCGTCGAGGGTGATGCCGACTATCGCCGCACCATTTACTGGAACCCCGATGTAAAGACCAACCGGCTTGGTATTGCTGACGTACGTTTCTACAACAACGGTTATTCACGTTCACTCAGTGTCAGCGTGGAGGGTATGACCAATGGAGGAGTGCCAGTAAAGGCATGTCCTCTTCGTTGAACACATTACATACCCATCAAGGCTGTGCAATGGTAGTCATTCGCCCTTTCGATGCAAATGGTGTTATCCGCCTTACCGTCTACCCCGAAGGGATAGAGGCGAAGGATATAGCCATCGTTGTTTATTGAATGATTGGGTGGACGCTATTTCCGCCATAGAGGCTGTCAGAGGTATTCCTGAATACTTCTTGTACCATCATCCGATTGATGGATGCTTTGACAATGTTGCAGGGCAATCTTCAACTACCGCATGGCCAACGCACGGTTCTCGGCAGCCTCCATGATTTCGCGCTCGCCGGATCCCTTGTCGTTGATGCCGCAGAGGTGGAGTATACCGTGTATGATGATGCGGTGCAGCTCCTCATCATATTCGGTGGCAAACTGCTCGCTGTTGCTCTTCACCGTGTCGAGACTGATGAAGAGGTCGCCACTGATGACATTGCCCTCGGTATAGTCGAAGGTGATGATGTCGGTGTAGTAGTCGTGTTGCAGAAACTCGCGGTTGACCTCGAGGATGCGCTTGTCGTTGCAGAAGATGTAGCTCACGTCACCCACCTTCTTTCCATAGGTGGCGGCTACGGCGCGTACCCATGCAGTGGTCTCGCGCTTCTTGATGGATGGCATCACGGTGCCTTCGGTGTGATAGGTAATCATGTTTGGTTAATTCTGAATTTTGAATTATGAATTATGAGAACTCAGAGAACTCCGAGAAAACTATCCGAAGAATAGGTAACAGATGAATATTGCCGAGAGTATACCTGCAAGGTCGGCCAGGAGGCCGCAGGTGACGGCATGGCGTGTCTTGCGTATGCCCACACTGCCGAAGTATACGGCCAGGATATAGAACGTGGTATCGGTGGCTCCCTGAAAGAGGCAGGCGAGGCGCCCTACGAAGGAGTCGGCTCCGTAGGTGGCCATGGCATCGACCATGAGTCCGCGTGCACCGCTACCGCTCAGCGGCTTCATGAGCGCGGTGGGCAGAGCACCTACAAACTCGGTGTCGCCGCCAAGAGCTGCCACACACCAGGCAATGCCGTCGATGAGGAAGTCCATGGCACCCGAAGCGCGGAACACACCGATAGCCACCAGTATGGCCACAAGGTAGGGGATGATGCGTACGGCGGTCTCGAATCCCTCCTTGGCTCCCTCGATGAAGGTGTCGTATACGTTGATTTTCTTACGCATGCCCGCTATGATGAAGCAGGTGATGATGCTGAAGAGGAAGACATTGGCAAAGGTGGATGACACCACGTCCATCTGCTCGCGCGGCATGGTGCTGAAGCCCCAGATGATGAGAGCCACCAGTGTGCACAGAACACCGAGGAAGAGCATGAGCGTACGGTTGAACAGGTTGATGCGCTGGTACAGGCAGGTGACAATGAGGCCTACCACGGTAGAGAAGAAGGTGGCCAGGAGGATGGGTACGAACACATCGGTAGGTTGTGTGGCCCCCATCTGGGCACGGTAGACCATCACACTGATGGGTACGAGAGTCAGTCCCGAGGTGTTGAGTACGAGAAACATGATCATCGGGTTCGTTGCCGTGTCTTTCCTGGTGTTCAGCTCCTGCAGTTGCTCCATCGCTTTCAGCCCCATGGGTGTGGCTGCATTGTCGAGCCCCAGCATGTTGGCGGCAAAGTTCATGAAGATGGTACCCGTCACGGGATGCCCTTTGGGAATGTCAGGGAAGATCTTCGAGAATACCGGTGCCATCCAGCGGGCTACCACGTTTACCACCCCGCCTTTCTCGCCTATACGCATGATGCCGAGCCAGAGAGAGAGCACGCCGGTGAGGCCGAGCGAAATCTCGAAAGCCGTCTTGGCCGATGAGAAGGTGGAGTTCATGATAGCGGGGAACACCTCTACGTCGCCCATGAAGATGAGGCGCACGAGCGCCACCACAAAGGCAACGAGGAAGAAAGCTATCCAGATATAGTTGAGTACCATAGTTGTGCTTGTGTTTTTGCAAAAGTACAAAATTAGATTTATATCTATGTATTAAATATCTGAAAAGTTTTCACTATTCTCGGTATAGTAAACACTATTCTAACGGTTCACGTTGATTATTCCAATGGTTTTTTGTAAATTTGCCGCTCAATAAATAACTACTCGAATTTATGGAACATCAACTATTCGTTTATAATACGCTCACACGCCGTAAGGAGCTTTTCAAGCCTCTGCACGAGGGTCATGTGGGCATGTATGTGTGCGGCCCCACCGTATATGGCGATGCCCATCTGGGTCATGCCCGCCCCGCCATCACCTTTGATATCCTCTTCCGCTATCTGCAGCACTTAGGCTATAAGGTACGCTACGTGCGCAATATCACCGACGTTGGGCACCTTGAACACGATGCCGACGAGGGCGAAGACAAGGTGGCCAAGAAGGCTCGTCTCGAGCAACTCGAGCCCATGGAGGTGGTGCAGCACTACCTCAACCGCTACCACAAGGCCATGGAGGCACTTAACGTGTTGCCCCCCAGCATCGAGCCCCATGCCTCAGGACATATCATCGAGCAGATAGCCCTCGTCAAGGAAATCCTCGACAATGGCTATGCCTACGAGAGCGAGGGTTCGGTATACTTCGATGTGGAGAAGTATAACCGTGACCACCGCTACGGCAAACTCTCGGGTCGCAACCTCGACGATGTGCTCAACACCAGCCGCGACAATCTCGACGGACAGAGCGAGAAGCGCAACCCCGTGGACTTCGCCCTGTGGAAGAAGGCACAGCCCGAGCACATCATGCGCTGGCCCTCACCCTGGAGCGATGGCTTCCCCGGCTGGCACTGCGAGTGCACGGCCATGGGTAAGAAATACCTCGGTGCACACTTCGACATCCACGGTGGCGGCATGGATCTCGTGTTCCCCCATCACGAATGTGAGATAGCCCAGAGCGTGGCCAGCCAGGGCGACGATATGGTGCACTACTGGATGCACAACAACATGATTACCATCAACGGACAGAAGATGGGCAAGTCATACAACAACTTTATCAACCTCAGCGAGTTCTTTGCCGGTTCGCATCCGCTGCTTGAGCAAGCCTATAGTCCCATGACCATCCGCTTCTTCATCCTGCAGGCACACTACCGCAGCACTGTGGACTTTGGCAACGAGGCACTGCAAGCCTCCGAGAAAGGACTCAACCGCCTTCTTGAGGCATGGGACAACCTCGCCCGAATCGCACCTGCCGAAAGCTCATCGGCCGATGTCACCGGCCTGCGCGCCAAGTGCTACGAGGCCATGAACGATGACCTCAACACACCTGTCGTCATCAGCCACCTCTTCGATGCCGCCCGCATCATCAATCAGGTGGTAGACAAGAAGGCTACCCTCAGTGCTGCAGATCTCGCTGAACTGAAGGAGGTGTTCGCTACCTTCCTCTTCGATATCCTCGGCCTGCAGGCACAGCAGAGTAGCGACAATAGTGGTCGTGAGGAGGCCTTCGGTAAGGTCGTGGATATGCTTCTCGAACAGCGTGCCATCGCCAAGGCCAACAAGGATTGGGCCACCAGCGACAAGATACGTAACGAGCTCGCTGCCCTCGGCTTCGAGATCAAGGACACCAAGGATGGCTGCACCTGGAAGTTGAACAAGTAAGGAAGGGGTCTCTCTCACCCCCCTCCCGAAGAGGGGGCTCCGGACATCTCTGAGTTCTCGGAACTCTCAGAACCTTCCGATAAAAACAATGATTATGCGCATATTACCCATACTACTCACCTTAGCGTTGTTCACTGCCTGCGGCAATAAGCAATCCAAGCCCACTGTGCAGCCACAGGCTACCGTCGTGGTGCCTGCTTTCAATGCAGACAGTGCCTACCACTACACCGCACAACAGGTGGCCTTTGGCCCGCGTGTGCCTAATAGCGAGGCTCATCGTCTGTGTGGCGATTGGCTGGCGCAGGAGCTCGAACGCTTCGGAGCCATGGTGACCTCACAGCACGTGACACTGCGTGCCTATGACGGGACACCGCTCAAGGCACGTAACATCATCGGCTCCTACAAACCAGAGGTCAAGAAACGTGTGCTGCTATGCGCCCACTGGGATACACGTCCCTGGGCCGATGCCGACCCCGACCCCAAGTATCACCGTACACCCATCCTCGGAGCCAATGACGGTGCCAGCGGCGTGGGCGTGCTCCTCGAAATAGCCCGTCAGCTACAGGCTCAGCCCACCGATATCGGTATCGATATCATCTTCTTTGATGCCGAGGACTATGGCGAGCATGCTGCCGACGATGAACCTACCGCCGGTATCGCTTGGTGTCTCGGCTCGCAGTATTGGAGCCGTGTGCCCCACACCGACGGCTACATGGCCCGCTTCGGCATCCTGCTCGATATGGTCGGTGGCAAGGATGCTCGTTTTCACCGCGAAGGCTTCTCAGATCGCCTGGCCAAGCATGTTGTCGACAAGGTGTGGGCAGCCGCTCATGCCAGTGGCCATGGACAATGGTTCCCCTATGCCGAGGGTGGATTGATTACCGATGACCACCTACCCATCAATGAGTTGGCCCGTATCCCTTGCATTGATATCATCGGCCACTATCCTGATACAGGCTTTGCCCCCACATGGCACACCATGGACGACACCATGGACAATATTGACCCTACCGTGCTGCGTGCTGCAGGACAAACGGTGTTGCAGGTAATCTATAATGAACGATAGTGTTTAATATTTAGAGTTTAGGGTTGTCAAACGAGAAACAAGAAAAATCCACGGTCATCCGCTAAATCCGCGTTATCCGTGTGCAACAACAGTCACGTGTGCAATAACAACCAAAGAAACCCATGAGCATCAACGAAATACAAGACCAGATTATTGAGGAGTTCAGCGAACTCGACGACTGGATGGACAAGTACCAGCTCCTCATCGACCTTGGCAGTGAGCAGGAACCCCTGCCCGAGGAGTACAAGACCGATAGCAACCTCATAGAGGGATGCCAAAGCCGCGTGTGGCTGCAAGCTGATGAGGTGGACGGCCGCCTCGTGTTTCAGGCTGAGAGTGATGCCCTCATCGTCAAAGGCATTGTGAGCCTTTTAGTAAAGGTTCTCTCAGGGCACACCGCCGAGGAGATTATCGATGCCGACCTTTACTTTATTGAGGAGATAGGCCTCAAGGAACACCTTTCACCCACTCGCAGCAACGGCCTCGTGGCCATGGTGAAGCAGATGCGCCTCTATGCCCTCGCCTATAAAGCAAAGCATAGCCTTTGATTTTTCCGGTGGATTTACGAATCGGGATTGTAGACTATAGAAATGTTGTCATTCTGACATTATAATATATTAACTCATATATTCACTCAAGAAACACACTACTTTTGTAGTTGGATTTTTTGACTATAACATCAAAGAAAGCATGAAATTATTATTGTTAGGTAGCGGTGGACGCGAACATGCCTTGGCCTGGAAGATTAGCCAAAGTGCTAAAGTGGAGAAACTCTATATTGCCCCTGGCAATGCAGGGACGAGTGAAGTAGGGGAGAATGTATCCCTTGCGGCAACAGACTTTGAGGGCATCAGGGCTTTTGTGCTGGCCAATGCCATCGATATGGTTGTAGTAGGTCCCGAAGACCCGCTGGTGAGGGGGATATATGACTATTTCCGTGATGATGAGCAGCTGAGAGGAGTGCCTGTGATTGGTCCCTCGAAAGCAGGTGCCACACTGGAGGGTAGCAAGGACTTTGCCAAAGCATTCATGATGCGCCATGGTATACCTACAGCTCGCTATCAGACCTTTACTCAGGATACGCTGGACGAGGGTATTGCCTTTCTCCATACATTGCAGGCTCCCTATGTATTGAAGGCCGACGGGCTATGTGCCGGCAAGGGTGTGCTGATATTGCCCACCTTAGAAGAGGCTGAAAAGGAACTGCGCGAGATGTTGGGCGGAATGTTTGGCTCGGCATCGGCAAGCGTTGTCATCGAGGAGTTCCTCAGTGGTGTAGAATGTTCGGTGTTTGTGCTCACCGATGGCAAGAGCTATAAACTATTGCCCGAAGCCAAGGACTACAAACGTATTGGCGAGGGTGATACAGGGTTGAATACAGGTGGAATGGGCTCTATATCGCCTGTGCCCTTTGCCGATGAAGCCTGGATGCAGAAGGTAGAGGAGCGTATCGTGCGGCCTACCGTAGAGGGTTTGGCTGCCGAGGGCATCGACTATAAGGGGTTCATCTTCTTTGGCCTTATCAACGTGGAAGGCAATCCTATGGTTATAGAATACAACGTGCGTATGGGTGATCCTGAGACCGAGAGTGTGATGTTGCGACTGAAGAGTGACATCGTAGACCTCTTTGAAGGGGTGGCCGAGGGCAACTTGGACGCACGTACCATCGAGTTTGATTCGCGCAGTGCCGTGTGCGTGATGCTCGTCTCGGGAGGTTACCCTGGCGACTATAAGAAGGGTTACCCTATCACTGGATTCGACAAGGTGGAGGGCAGCTATCTCTTCCATGCGGGTACGGCTCTCAAGGACGGAGAGATAGTCACCAATGGCGGGCGCGTGATAGCTGTAAGCTCGTATGGCAACACACAGTTGGAGGCATTGGCCACTTCGTTCAAGAACGCGCAGGCACTGCACTTCACCGATATGTATTGCCGTAGCGATATAGGTAAGGATATACTCAAGAGTTAATGTAGGGAATACACCCGTGGGATGAGAAAAATCCTCGATTTCATCGTACATAGTAACGCTGCGGGGGCTATGGCCGCCGTAGTGTTACTATGTATGTATGCGGCTACCTGCACTGGCTATTTGCCGGATGTCGGGAAGAATCTTCCGGTTGTGGATGCTGCAGAATGGAGGGGCTATATATCCTTGGCAGGATGTATACTGATGGGTTACCTGTCGGTGAAGCCTTCTGTAGAGTATACCCTGTCCAGTGTACACACGCAGTTGCCCGTCACGCTGTTTCTGATGGGCTGTACCATAGCCCCTTTGCAGGTATGTACGCCCAAGAATCTTACTGTACTGGCTCTGCTGGCTGTAGGGAGCTATGTACTGTTGCATGCATATAGGAATTATCAGGCGGCAGGAAGCTACTTCACAGCCTATCTCTGTGTAGGGTTGGTCACCCTTATCGAACCTCAGTTGATATGGGTAGCACCACTACTGCTGATATGCTGCATTCCCCTTCACTCGCTATGTGTGCGTACCGTTGCTGCTGGTGCAATGGGGCTGTTATGTGTCTGTTGGGTAACATTTGGCCTATTGTATATGACCGACCAGATGGCGGTGGCGCATGACCTTGTTGTCCGACTCGCTCACTATGACTGGAGCCACTATCCGCTACCCCACACTGCGGCAGATGCATTCACGCAACTATCTCCTCTATTGTGGATATTGCTGCTGACAATCCCCGGTGGTATCGTGATATTGAAAAACAATACACTGAACCTACGTTCACGCACCTGTTACTATTACTGTATTGCCTTGTTGGGCGTATTACTGCTGTTGTGTATAGTGTTGCCCGCACTCTATACCACTCTACTTCCCTTGTGCTTGTTGTTGGCAGCCTATATAGGCATACCTCTCTATGCAGAGGCCAATACACGTGGTAAGCGCATCTATGCCATGGTGACGCTACTTGTGTGGATAATACTCATTACCAATCCGCTATGGACGCGCTATATTCCATTCTGATTGACTATGGTCCGTGGGGTATGTTTGTGTCGGCCCTACTCTCAGGCACTGTATTGCCTTTCAGCAGCGAAGCGGTGCTGGTAGGGCTACTGGCAGTAGGTGTGAATCCCTGGACGCTGTTGCTTGCAGCCTCGGCGGGTAATGTACTGGGTGGGGTTACATGCTACTATGTGGGTCGGTGCACCACTCCCGAGCGCATACAAAAGATATTTGGCATCAAGCCCAAGAATATGGAGCGTGCCCGCCGTCTGGTCGAGCGCTGGGGCGTATGGATAGGCTTCTTCTGTTGGATAGCGGTATTGGGCGATGCCATTCTCGTGACGCTGGGAATTATGCGCTCAAATGCTCCCCTCACCCTCACTACAATGGCTATAGGGAAGACCGTGCGCTATCTGGTAATACTGCTCTCTGCACTCGGAATCGGGAACCTGATATTGTCGTAAACTCGATATAAGATTACGTTAGTTTAGTGATAATTATTGTGTGTTTTGATACGAATAAAGTGGGTTTGTAGTGCAATACCCACTTTTTCTTATTAACTTTGTCCCATTAATGTCGTAAAAACGATAAATTGGGACAAGCTATGCAAGCAATCATATTGGCAGCCGGAATGGGCAAGCGCCTTGGTGAGCTCACCAAGAACAACACCAAGTGCATGGTATCGGTCAATGGAGTACGCCTCATCGACCGTATGCTCACACAATTGGCCACACGGAACCTGTCGCGTGTGGTCATCGTGGTGGGCTACAAGAAGGAGGAACTCATCAGCCACATCGGCACCCGCTATGACGACCGCATCAAGATAGAGTACGTGCACAACGATATCTATGACAAGACCAACAACATATACTCCCTTGCCTTAGCCAAGCAGTATATGCTCGAAGAGGACACGCTGCTGCTGGAGTCGGATCTCATCTTCGATGACAGCATGCTCGACCTCATCATCAGCGACCCTTATCCTAACCTCGCACTTGTAGCCAAATATGAGACCTGGATGGACGGAACCATGGTGCGTATATCTGAAGACAACGACATCATGAGCTTCATACCCAAGAAGGCCTTCAAGTATGCCGATATCGAGCACTACCACAAGACGTGCAACATTTATAAGTTCAGCCGCGAGTTTTCGTCGACCCAGTATGTGCCCTTCCTCGAGGCCTATAGCAAGGCGATGGGCAACAACGAGTACTACGAACAGGTACTGCGTGTGCTCACGGCACTCGACCGCTCCGACCTCAAGGCGTTGCCTATTACCAACGAGAAGTGGTATGAGATAGACGATGTGCAGGATCTTGACATTGCCGAGACCATGTTCTCCTCTGAAGAGGAACTGCTGGGCAAGTATTACCGCCGCTATGGTGGCTATTGGCGTTTCCCGCAACTGAAGGATTATTGTTATCTGGTGAACCCCTACTATCCCAGTCCTAAGATGAAGGATGAGCTTCGTGCCAATTTCGATGTGCTGCTCACCGAATACCCCTCGGGTATGTATGTCAACTCCCTGTTGGCCGGCAAGTACTTCGGCATCAATCAGGAGTATGTAGTAGTGGGCAATGGTGCAGCCGAGCTCATCAAGAGCTACGTGGAGAACCACGTGGAGGGTAATATGGGCATCATTTTCCCTACCTTTGAGGAGTATCCCAATCGTGCTATTGCAGAGCGCATCGTCAGGTACGTGCCCAACAATGCCGACTTTGCCTATACGGCACAAGATATCAAGGTCTACTTTGCCGACAAGGCAATCTCTGTCCTGCTCCTTATCAATCCTGACAATCCATCGGGCAACTTCATCCCCTTGGCTGATCTGCTGCCATTGATAGAGTGGGCACGCGAGCGTGGCATCACGACGGTTGTCGATGAGAGTTTTGTCGATTTCACCGATGATTTCTCAGGCAACTCGCTCCTTCACAACCATATTTTGGAGGCACATAGCAACCTGGTGGTGGTAAAGTCTATCAGCAAGTCGTATGGTGTGCCCGGTCTCCGGTTGGGCGTGCTCGCCTCTGGCAATAAGACCCTGATAGCGCAGATGAAGAAGGAGGTGGCGATATGGAACATCAACTCCTTTGCCGAGTTCTACATGCAGATTTTCGGTAAGTATGAAAAGGATTATACCATCGCCTGCCACAAATTTATCGAGGAGCGTGGCATCTTCTTCAAGGAGCTGCAAGCCGTTCCCTACCTGCGCGTCATCCCCTCACAAGCCAACTACTTCTTGTGTGAGGTGACCGGTAGATATACCGCCACGGAGCTTACTCAGCTACTGCTGAAGCGATACAACATCCTCATCAAGGACTGCGGTACCAAGTCGGCCTTTGTAGGGAAACAGTATATACGCATCGCCATTCGCGACCGGGTAGACAATGCCTATTTCGTAGAAGCACTTAAAGCATTGGCAGAATGAAGACTGTATGCATCTGTGGAGGAGGGTCGCTCGGCCATGTTGTTGCAGGATACTTGAGCGCGAAGAAAGATATTGCGGTCAATATCCTTACACAGAGGCCACTACAATGGAAACGTGAATTACGCATCTCTACCCCTGAGGGCATTACTCTACATGGTAAACTCAATATCATCAGCGACAATCCTAAGGAAACGCTTCATGATGCATCCATTATACTGCTTTGCCTGCCTGGCTATGCGATCAAAAGCGAGCTAATCAAGATAAAGCCCTATGTAAACAAACAGACATACGTAGGCTCCGTATTTTCTTCTACGGGCTTTTTCTTTGAGGCTTTGGAATTGTTCAACGAAGATATCCCTTTGTGGGGTTTTCAACGTGTTCCTTTCATTGCTCGTACTGACGTGTACGGTGAAAGTGCACAATTGTTGGGCTACAAGAATAGTCATAATATTGCTATTGAACGTAGCGATGACAAAGAGAGGTTCCGAACCATCATAGAAGAACTTTTTGATGCTCCAGTGCATTTGCTGAACAATTATTACGAAGCGAGTTTCACCAATAGCAATCCCATACTGCATCCATCGAGGCTATATGCCTTGTTTAAAGATTGGAATAAGGAGATTTATTATGACCATCAATTCCTGTTCTATGAGGAATGGACCGACGAAGCCTCTGAATTGTTGATAGAATTGGATAATGAACTCTTTCGTGTCTTGGCAAAGTTGCCAGTTACTTCCGACTACTTAGTTCCTATACTTCCCTACTATGAGAGTCATGATGCCGAAAGCCTTACCCGAAAGATACGTTCGATAGGTGGGTTCAAAGGTATCGCTACTCCTATGATACACTCCGACAAAGGATGGCAACCCGACCTTAAGAGCCGTTATTTCCAAGAAGACTTCATGTATGGTCTACGATACATCTATCAGGAGGCTCACCGACAAAGTGTGGCAGTTCCAATGATAGATATGGTGTACAATTGGGGGATAAAAATTATAGGATGTAGATAATATGCCCGACTCAGACACCAAACGCATAGCAAAGAATACCGGCTTCCTTTACATGAGAATGCTGGTAATGATGGTTATTGGCTTTATCACGGCTCGTGTAATGCTGGAGGCATTAGGGGTAAACAACTATGGCATCAACAACGTGGTGGGTGGATTGGTATCCATGTTCTCCATGTTGTCAGCCTCATTGTCAGGTGCCGTAAGCCGTTTCTTCACCTTCGGCTTGGGTAAGGGAGACATGATGCGCCTACGGGTAATCTTCTCTACCTCTATCAATATACATATTTTGCTGGCTGTAGTTGTGGTGCTTGCTATCGAGGTAGTGGGCGTATGGTTTCTCAACAATAGGATGAACATAGATGCTGATCGCCTTGTGGCGGCCAACTGGGTATTGCAATGCTCTACCATCACATTTGCCATCAATTTACTCTCCGTTCCCTATAGAGCTGCCATCATTGCCCACGAGCGGATGTCGGCCTTTGCCTACCTAACCATCTTTGATGCTACGGCCAAGCTACTCATTGTCTGTGCCGTCTATTTTTACAATGGTGACAAATTGATATTGTTGTCTGTCCTCAACATCACACCGGCCATCATATCGCAAGTCATCTATTGGCTCTACTGCAAACGGCATTTTGAGGAATGCACCTATAAGTTTGTGTCAGATAAGAAACTCTTCAAGGAGATTTTCGGTTTTGCGGGTTGGAGCTTTATTGGCAATACTGCCGGATTGATGAAGAACGAAGGGGTCAATGTCGTCATCAACATCTTCACCAATACGACAATCAATGCTGCACGTGGTTTTGCCATGCAAGTCAATGGCATGGTGATGCAATTTATCAGCAATTTTACGATGGCGCTCAACCCTCAAATCATCAAGGACTATGCTTCGGGACAGCTACAGCGCATGCACAAGCTGATGTTTCAAGGCACCAAGTTGTCTTATTATATCTTCATGATACTTTCCATACCTCTGATCTTTGAGGTAGAGGCCTTCCTATATCTATGGTTGGGTGAGGTGCCCGAGCATTCGGTATCGTTCACGCGCCTGGTCTTGGTACTCAGTCTGGCTGAAATCGTGTCTTATACATTGATTACAGCCCAGAATGCTACGGGTAAGATTAGGGACTATCAAATAGCAGTAGGTGGTATCCTTCTTCTGAATCTTCCCATCTCCTATCTTCTGCTCCGCTGGGGAGTATTCCCCGAGGTTACGGTTATAGTGGCCATTATCGTGTCGCAATTGTGTCTGGCTGCACGTTTATGGTTTCTTCGAAAAATGATAGACTTCCCTGTCAGACAGTTCATCACAAAGGTTTACTTCAATGTCATTGCAGTCACCTTACTATCGCTGATAGTGCCTGCCATCTGTTACATCGCCATACCTCCAGGATATGTGAGAGTCTTCATTTTGGGAAGTCTCTCGATATGTTCATCCATCGCGACAATCTATTTCGTAGGTTGCACCCGTGAAGAGCGTGCACAGGTGCGCAAGGCCATAGTGAATATAATCTCCAAAATCCGCAACCGATGATACACATTAAGGAAAAACAGGAGTGTTGCGGCTGTCACGCTTGCGTGACGGCATGTCCGGCTCATTGTATTACGATGAGGGCCGATGAGCAGGGCTTCCTCTATCCTGTAGTCGACAAGGATGCATGTACTGATTGCGGCTTATGCGAGAAGGTTTGCCCTATAATCAATCAAGATACATCGCGCAAACCCATTAAGGTGTATGCCGCCAGATGCGGTGACGAGCGGGTGCGTATGCAAAGTTCGTCGGGCGGTATCTTTACCTTGTTGGCCGAAGCTGTAATCAAGGAAGGTGGTGTGGTCTTTGGCGCGAAGTTTACTGAGCATTGGGATGTCGCTCATGCCTGGACGGATAGTTTGGATGGTATCGCAGCCTTCCGTGGTGCAAAATATGTACAGAGTACAATAGGGAATACATACAAAGAAGCTAAAGATTTCTTGCTTCTGGGACGCAAAGTGCTTTTTTCCGGTACACCTTGCCAGATTGCAGGATTAAAGAGGTTCTTACGCAAAGACTACGAAGGTCTGATTACCGTCGATGTGGTATGTCATGGTGTACCCAGTCCGTTAGTATGGCAGACTTATCTCGCAGACGAAAGTAGTAGGAATCCTTGTCGCCCTCCGATAGAAAGCATTTCGTTTAGGGACAAAACTTATGGTTGGAAGAAATATTGCTTCCACATTCGTTATGCTGGTTCCAACAATATGCCTTCATCAGGAAACGTTTATATGAAAGGATTCCTCAACGACCTTTACCTGCGCCCTTCCTGCCATGCCTGCCCTGCTCGTTCAGGAAAGAGCGGCAGTGATATTGGATTGGGCGATTTTTGGGGAATAGAGAAACATTATCCTCAGATAGATGACGACAAAGGCATAAGCCTTGTGCTCATCAATAGCAATAAAGGTCAGGAACTATACGACTCCATCACGAAGGAACATATACAAGCACAGTTCGAGGAAGCATTGTCCGAGAACCCGAGTATAGTGCAAATCTCGCCCCAGAGTGAATACTCACGGCAGTTTTGGCAGCGCTTCCATCGTCAAGGAATATCATGTATAGAACCGCTATGCAGGAAGGCCGGACCATCAAGGCTATTGCTGCTGTACCTGAAGGTTAAAAGGGCATTGTTGGGCATTCTTAAAAGAAGGTAAAGATATGAGAATTGGCATCTTATCGCTTCCGTTAGGCACGAACTATGGCGGCATACTGCAGTCCTATGCTTTACAACACATATTGCAAGGCATGGGGCATGAGGTATATGTCATTGATGAGGACAAGCAGTTTGAATATCCGTTGAGGCGGAGAGTAGAGATGTTTGTAAAGGGAACCATAAAGAGATGCCTATTGGGCAAGAATGCCATCATCTATTCACCCGAATATTACAAGAGGCTATGGGCCGCACGCACTATGCACACCGGTAGGTTTGTCTGTGAACACATAGACCGGAAAATGGTGCGCAGCGTGACAGAGATTGGCGAACATGACTTTGATGCCTTCATTGTCGGAAGCGACCAAATATGGCGTGCACGTTATGCCAGACCATTTCCTGGGGTCGAAAACTCCTTCTTGAGGTTTACAGAAGGGTGGAATGTCAAGCGTCTTGCATATGCAGCCTCTTTCGGTACCGACGAATGGGAATACAACAAAGCAGAAACGGAAAATGTCGCGGCAATGGCTCGTATGTTCGATGCCATAAGTGTACGTGAGGTATCTGGTGTCAGGCTGTGTCAAGAGTACTTAGGCACAGAGGCTTTGTGCATGATAGACCCTACATTGCTCTTGAATGCGGAGGATTATACCCGATTGCTTGGAGAAGATACTCCGTCGAGTCCAGGCAATATGATGTGTTATGTGCTTGACAGAAACGAGGAGAAAGATGCCTTGGTCAATGACATTGCCAACAAAAAGGGACTGCAACCTTTCCAAACCAACTCGCGTACCGAGGACTATAAAGCAACATTGCAAGAACGCATACAACCACCTGTAGAGCAATGGCTACAAGGATTCCGCGATGCAGAATTTGTTGTTACCGACAGTTTTCATGCCTGCATATTCTCCATATTGTATAGAAAACCATTCGTTGTTATTGGTAACAAAAGTCGCGGGATGACACGCTTTGAGTCCCTGCTGTGGATGTTTGGCCTGGAAGAACGGTTAATCACCTCCTATGAAGACTACAAACTAAAGGAGGAAAAACTACTCGGTCCGATAGATTATGAACCTATATACCGTACTCTTGCAGATAAACGGGAAGATGCCCTTCGATTCCTATCGGAGTTTTTACTTTAACGCCTATTAGATAAAAAAGGTATGTTCTCTGAGAGGAACTATACGACACCTATCATATAAAATCAAATCATAAGTTCTGATTACGTAATCAGAACTTGTAATTACTTAATCATAACTTATGATTACTTAATCACAACTTATGATTAACCTTTAGATAAAGGGTGATAAAGGATTTGCTTCTATTGACAAGAACCTTTTATTCCTTTGGTATATTGCTTCTTTGATAAGAAACCCGTCATTGACGTGGATTCTGTCAGAAAATCCAAACAGACTATAAAGTCATCCCGAATTTACTGTGGACTTACATTAATTAGGACTTTTCCACACTTAGTTATATATTATAAAATAATATATAGCTTATATAAGATATCGAAAAAGTCCTGGTTCATTCATTATTTGAATAGGATTTCTTCAACAGAAAATTTCCTTAACAATGCATGATTTCTCCTAACATCCAATAATACATCAGGCTAAATTTGCATTGTGAGAATGTGAACGAAAGTGAATCTTATTATAAATCCATTAAAAAGCATTATTATGAAAAAACAACTCTTAACGCTGATGTTGATGCTGGTCGGGATGGCAGCATGGGCACAAAGTGGCTGGACAGATCCGTCCAGTGAGTATCAGTCACAGACTGTGGTATATGTTGCCATTGATTGTGGTAACTACGACCTTTTCTACGATGAGTCAGGTGGTCGCGCCTACTATCCTGAATTGGCTGCGTATATCGGCGATGAACTTCGTGAAGTTGTTGTTGCTGATCCCAGTGAGATGGTTAGTCCGGAAGATAAAACTCCCATCTACACCTTACGTGTCGGTGGTACCGTCGAAAAGGATCAAGGCAAGGAAATTACCTTTAAGATTTACGATGACCGCAGCGGCATCATCTATCCGCTGACATACGAGGGAGAGGCCATCACTTGGACGGGCGATGCCACTACTGACTATCCTTCTAATTACTACACGATGAACTTCACTCCTGCGACTTCTGTCAAACTGTTCACTTTGGAATACGACAAAGAGATAGAGGTTACTCAATTGTCTATCCGCGTAGGTGAGCAAAAGTCGCTCGATGGCTACTATGCCAAGGTATACGATGCCGAAGGCAATGAGATTGAGGTAGAAGCCGAGGGTATATGGGACATCCAGTACAATGACAATATGCCCTATATCCAAAAGGTAGAGACTGACGACGGTTCTGTTATCATTGAGGGTATGCAGGAGACCTACCCGGATGAGGCAAATGAGAATGGCTATGTTCAATGTGCCAGTTACATAGTAGGTTCGCTGTGTGCTCCTGTCCTCGTGCAGGTATTGCCCCAGTACTTCCCAGTGACAAGCATTGCCATTGAGGATATCGACTACTACTGGCCAGGCTATGGTCGACTGGCTATCACAGACAATATGGTTACCTATAATAATAACGAGAGCGTTCCTACCTACCCTGGCGTAAAAGTTATCTCAAGCAGCAATCCTGACATCGTTTCCGTAGAAGGAGTCGGCACTATCGAGGGAGAAGAACAAAGCATGCTAATCTATAATGGTATCGGTTCGTCGGAAATTACCGTGGCAGCTATTGATAACGAAGAGGTTACCACCACCTTTACCATCAACATCCTCTCAGCCCTTAATGGCTTGATTATGGAAGGTTATACCGATGACAATCCCTATACCTATGCTAGATATAGTGATGAAGAAGAATATCTACAACTCCCCTCGCCACTCTTCGATTGGGTAACTGCTGATGATGGTGGCTATATAATCGGCAATGATATTGACCAAAGCTACACCGTGAGCAGTAGTGATGAGTCCATTCTCCGAATCGAAGAGTCGCTTGAGGCGGACCTGCAATTTGTATCGCTGAAGAAAGGTAATGTTACCCTCACCTACACCAGCAACTACGACCCCACCAAGAAGG
>Ga0233360_1000031_pt1 | contig 48712 bp, 38 predicted proteins | sample ElkDunMinimDraft_20_FD_180671 | JGI IMG/M metagenome (GOLD analysis project Ga0233360, IMG submission 180671) | Fecal eukaryotic communites from dung pellets of Tule Elk in California, USA - Elk Dung A0 | ecosystem: Host-associated > Mammals > Digestive system > Large intestine > Fecal | place...
AGACACTCCAAGCCAGTCCGACTCAACACTACCGATAGATACGGGAACATTGCTGGTCACCTTGAGCGTATTGGACTTGCCCTTCGACTCGGCTGCGAAATTGAAGGAAGACGCGGATACCACCACATTGGCAAAGGAACCTTTCTGGACAACCGAAACGGAACCGATCTCTTCACCGTCACGACGGATGATGACCTTGCCGCTACGATCCTTCAGGGATTTGTTCTTGACAACAGTAACCTTGAAGGACTCGGTCTTGCCGCTCACACCGGGGGACTGGAACTCGGTCTTGTCCAAACGGAACCAGTCAGGGGAACCTTCGGCCTCAAGCTTCAAATCAACGTTGGAAGTAACCGTGAAACTCCTCTCACCACCAACATTCCCAAATAGAAGAGAGGAAAGACTGACAAGTACGTCAATAGTCTTAGGAAGTTGTGTTACCGTAAATGACCTACTTTGACTTTCGCAGTCCTTATTTGTTACTGTTATAGTAGCTATTCTCTCTTTTGTTTCTGTATTTGCCGTTGCATGTAGTTTAACAGAGCCATCTCCACTACCTTCAGCACTTTCTGGCGATATTATAGTAAGCCAACTTGCATCAGAACTTACCTTCCAATTCGCATTACTAAATATCTCGAATTTAAAATCATACACATTCTCATTGATAGTGATGACATCCCTAGCACCATGCTCTAACAGAGGTTCATTTTGAATTACTGTAATTACTTCTTCTTGCTCGCCACAAGTAATCGTAATACTAGCTCTACGTGCTTCTGTGGAACTATTTCCCAAAACACTAACCGTTAGTTTAGTGTCACTAGTGGGCGAAACCGTGACCCACGAAGTGGCATCTCCTCCAACTGAAGCTGTCCATACATCAGTAGCCACAACTTCTACATCTTCAGAGCCTCCATAAGCCTCAAAACGAAGTTTATTCGAGCCAACAGATAACTCTGTACTTTGTCCCCACACACTCATTCCCATCACCGTCATGATGGAAAAGAGCAAAAGTCGTAATTTGTTAATCGCATTCATAATTTTATCGTTAATTATTTTCTATTTTGCAGTATATATCTAAATCATGCACGATAATGGGAGCTCCTATGCACATATATAATAGAGCAATGCTCCTAAAAGGATTCCAGAGATGGCCGCGATGCCAATAATAAGCCATGAAGGAGAGCTGGCAGTCTCTTGAGGCATACTGTCGTCTGCTTCCTCCTCATCATCGTAAGGGAGATAGGCTCCGTTGTCTACATATTGGTCAAGATTCTCTTCACGCACATTGGTTGAGATGGAGTCATCCAGCAATTCCTCTTCAACGACATCATCGCTGAATGTTTGCGTATCCTCATCTGCCATAGGCACCTCTTCTACAGCAATCTGTATATTCGGGACAGGTTGTATTGGCTGTTGGGGTTGTTGAGCATACATTTCAATGTGTGGCGCTTCAACCTTAGGTTTACGCATATCACAGCCACAATAGGGACAGAAGTTTGCGTCTTCCAAGACCGACTTATAACATCTCGGACACTCCACCATCACAGGGGCAGGTTCTGAAGGCTGCGGGGTGATTGGCGTTTGAGGGCGTACAGCCTCAGCATCATCGGCCACAGGCACGGCCATTTCTTGGGGGGCTGCCTCAACCGTCAATAACTCCTCCCGTGTTATCTTACAACCGCACAGCGGACATGATTTTTTGTTTGGCTTATCTATCTCATAGCCACAATTTGGACATCTCATAGTAAGTATATTTCCTTAATTAATTATTATACGATTAGAAAAGTATCATTGCATATTCAGCAATATACTTATAACCCTGTATTGCATATTCCGAAAAAGAGAAATCGGCCTTTTCAAGTAAAAAGCCTATTAATGCAGCAACTATTATGGCAACTAATGCCACGATGACAACTATCCAGCCTACAGATATGGTAGCACCAACTAATGCTACTACTGCCCCTACCAACAATTCAGCTATTACAGCCGAGGCATATCCAATAATAATCGCGTCTAAGGCTTTATAAATATCGTCAATAAACTTTTTCTTCCATCTCTCAGTACCCCATTCCTCGTAATTAAAGATATCCTCTATAATATCTTTGTAGTTCCAAACCTTCAGATACGTACCGGCTCCAATTTTCACATTGCCCGATATCTTAAAGTTCTTCAATGCATCAATCTTAACCTCACCGCTAAGTCCTTTGCTTTTAAGATACTTTTCTATTTTATCCAGAAGATTAAATTTCTTCAGTTCAGAAGCCAAATCCATACTTGCAGCTTTCGCTTTTGGGGCATTTATCCGTAAATCTCGTTGAGCATAGGATATAGTTCGTTGAGCTTGTTGGATTTTCTGATATTCATTATATGTTCTCACAGTGTCAACACGCACTTTTGCTTGAGATGCATTCTGACTTATAGCCTTTTGACTATTTATATTTTTTTGGAAGAACTGCTTAAGTTCCCTCATCTTAGGATCCCATTGTGTCGCAAAGTTGATATAAGTTCCTTGCAAACTCTTTAGTCCTGCTTTCCCCATAGTTGTGACATGACTCACCTCACGACCAATGAAGTCATCAAGATTACCTAAAAAATCACCAACATAATCAAAGGCTTTTAGTAAAGGATATCTATCTGAGAGTCCTCTTGTATCATAATATGGGGTAAAATCTTCAGATGCAGGTTTTATCATTGGTACATGATTGTAAGCATCATTGATATAACGCCAAGTAGTATCACCTACTTCAGTACCAGTAGCAGGAATAATACCTTTATAGATTTGGAAACCCTTTACAGCCTTACATGTCTCCGGTCCATAAAGTCCATCAGTGGCCAAAACAGGCCAGCTCCCATGGACATTATATTTAATCGCATTGAGTCGTAACTGAAGGACTTTGACCTCAGCAGAGAACTTTGGATTAGGCGAAAAGCGTAAATACATAAATACTATTCCTCCAGATTCTTTAGTGAAACAATGATAGGCATGGATATGCAAGAGAGATTGGCTATGCGTTGTTGCATAAGAACGCCAAAATTGAGTAGCAAAGCCTTTTCGTAGTTCTTCTTATCCTTGAATTCCAAGTCTATATATAGGCCACGTCTCAAGGCACGATTCCCTCCAGCTCCTTCGATATTGATGCGCACAGCAATACGATGGTATTCCTCCCGCCCGAATGCAAGCATAATCTCTTTACGCAGGAAGGCATCAACATCCATTCGGGTATAAAGCCGATCATTAGTGAGGGCATAGTAGCGCAACAGTTCATATCGGGCATCCACAGAAGCCTTGTCGGCTCCTCCCATGGCAGAGACAAGAATGTCCACCTTCTGATTTATGCCGGGTACTCGACGGTTGTCCATTGTCTCTCCTTCCTTTGGGAGATTGCCTGCTTCACCGAAGGTAGTCATAAAAGAGACTTTCGTTGATGAACTCTGGTTCTCCTGGCTGATGTTGCGCATAACGTAAGTTCCGCTATCAAACCGGAACTTATCGTTGACATCACCAACGTCCTTACTAAGCTTATTGATTATTCCACGTAGGTTCTTCAGACTCTCACCATCCTTTATACCATTATACTCAATAAAGGCATAGTAATCATCAAGAAATCGATTGAACAAAGTACGCACATCACGATACAGGTCACCATTGTGATAGCGCGAAGCATCGAAATCACGGATTATCACCTCCTCAGAAGACATACTGAAACCTTGCCGATGCGAAGCTGTACTGGTTTCAAGCACACGAAGGAAGAATGAGTTGTCCTGCTTCTGCAACTTCGCGATGGGGACAGTCTGCGTCAGTGTGACGCTGTTGACATCCACATTTACTACAGGGAGCACATTTATCGCCACATCCATAGAGTCAGGGATAACATAGCCTTCAGGGAAATCCAACTGCAACCATAAGGTATTAGGTTGAAATTGCTCCAAGATTTCATTTTCAAGCCATTGACCAAAGCTCTTCGGAAAAGGATGCGGCTTAAAGAGGTCACGATCAACCACTTTGTCTGTCACATATAGCATAGCCGCATCATCCATATTGAGCAAACACTCTTTCCACTTCTCGAAGAAAGAGAACACCTGTCCTGAAGCCTGCTGTGCATCAAATGGCTCAAGGATATTCATATTCTCCACTTCCTGCATGGTAGCTATTTCCAGTTCACGAACAGTGGCATTCCTATTTTCTGCCACCACATAGATATGCTCCGGCAATATTCCTTTAGTCCCCTTAATGAAGACTGACAAACCTTGCAGACTATCTATCTCGACATCTGTAACAATACCTACCCAAACTCGATTTTTGGGCTGCACACTGACAGGAATCAATCCTTCCCGTGATTTCAGGCGATTGTACGACAGTACAAACATATCAGCATGAGGAAGGAGCATCGTCTCAAAAACCGGTAAATAGTTAAGCTGCTGCCTACTTTCTTTCTTCTTGAACAAGAATGATGCTCCATTACTTACGGTAACAATATCAGATGTAGTTCTCGACTTAAATGTCGGTTGCAGAATGGCTATGGCAGGCATTGCGCCCACCTTCTCGTAAGGTACGAAATCAGAGCAATAACGCTCTATTACTCTTTGAGGTATGGAAGCTATGTCGTCACGCAGTTTCTGTCCTTCGTGAAGAACAGCTACAAGCATCATCTTGACAATAGGATCCATATTGTCGAAGTCTATATCTTCAACAGCTACCTCTTGTAGATATCTTACGGCTTCGCGTACCCTTCTTCTTATTTCATCATCCATGCGTATATGGTGAATTAATGATTTATATGCTAACTTTCCTCACCGTAGGTTCAACCATAAATGACACTTCGCGAGTATAGTCATAGGCAGTTCCCATACCATCATCCAACTTGGCTGAGATAAAAATAACCACCTCGTGATGTGAATATGATTTCCTTCTTCCATGCAGATTAGGTTCGTCGTCTTTCATGTTCATAACCACATGAACATCTCTAATCTTAAGCTTATCCGGAGCATATTCAAGCATACTCTCAGCGATACTGGCCTCGCATTGTTCTTTAATGCTCAAACGATTATACTCATCACGCCCTATATTATTATTGAACTGCGTATCACTGATATTGGCATACTCATGATTCCAATATTCTAACCCGAAATCAGGATCAGCGTTGAAATCTCCTTTTGCCGTAAATACGATCAATTCAACAAGGTTATCCATCATTACTATACGCTCTGCGATATTACGTTCAATAATGACCCTGGATTCGGAATGCTGAAAAACAAGAGGAGTAGAAATATAATCCATAAATTAAATTATTGGTGTCCAATAAATATTAAATGGGAATAGCATTTCTGAATTTCAGATCCTTTTGTAGTGTTACATTATAAGAAGCCGTTTCACTACAAACCCCATCGACAATAGCCACCAACTTGATTGTCATATTCTTTACTGGCTCTTTACCATTCTCCTTTCGGAAACCATTATCAAACTTCATTTTGAATCCTTCACGTGTCTTGACAGCCTTAGACGATTGTTGAGTTGGATTACTCCCATTGGTAGTAAAGTAGATAGAGGCCGAAGGTATACTATACAATACGGGGAGGGTAGTTTCTGAAGTATTGCAAATGACTTTCAAGGACTCGTCTGCAAGTGTTGGAGCTACCGGCCTTGATGGCTCCACAGGGATATTCTCCACGGGACGTGGTACAGGGGTACTCTCTGCCAATTTCTGAAGTTTCTCAGCAATAGAATAACAGATATCAATCCCTACACTTATTCGTTGGTATGCTTCCTTATAACTATAAGGAGCAAGAACATAACTACGATACATCTTTGCATCTGATAATTCTATTGACTCCTCAAGATCACAAGCACAAGTAAATGCACTTACACATTTTTGGACTTCAGCCAAAAACATCATGGGAGTCAACAGTTCACGCCCTTTGTCAGCAGTAATCCTCAGCTGCTGAATGAGTGGCCAAAAAACACTCACCACATTATGCACACCAGACCGAGCAACAGCTTTAGCTCTTTCATCCAACAATGCAAGTACATCCAAGAAACGTCTCAACAAATCTTCATATTTCCTATGAGATGACACAAAGAGACAAGGGGGAACGAAATCGACCTCGTCCATTCGCCAACCATAATCATCCACGATATGGGCTATCGGTATAGCATTGTCCGGAACTACTGTATCGGTAGGAATCAGCGAGAACGTGTATACGGGTTCTTCAAATCCATCGGCAGTATCTCTCCATTGTCCGGGGAGAATACTGATGACAAGCATATATTCCTCCACGCCAGGCATATCGGGGATTGGCATTCTTGTTTCAAAGCTGTTGTCATAACGTGTATCATATTTTACATCAACAAGATACCCACCCTTAGTCAAAGCCAAGCAGTTCAAGGACTCCACATCAATAAATCCTTTTCCTATGTTCAGCGTCAACTCAAAAGGATGCTGTGACGGCAATAAGCCCATTCGTCCATTGGCTGCAAGGATAAAAGCCTTTCCTATCAATTCTGCCTTATTATCATCTGACGCACGGAGGATGACATCGGTAAGCCTCATTCCACGCTTCCAGGATACTCTCTTCATATTATTATATATTAGTATTATAGTTCAAATAGTTAAATACCTCCTCGTCTGAAAGACGCAATGTCGGGTCATCATGCCTAATGTCAAACTGTATGACATCTTCCAACGACATGAAATAATCCTGTATAAAAAGCCGAAACTCCTCTATCTCCTCCACTAAATGAGGAAAGTCCTGATCCACAAGTTCCGGCCAATAGTATATGTCATAAGTTGTAACCACCTCATCGTAAACATTGCCTACGAAAGTATCTCCAAGTGTATCACCCAGACTGTCCATATATTGGGGCGCCTCATCACGATATTCTTTTTCCTGCTCATGCAATATAATAGTCATTCCTTCTTCCATCAAGACTTTCCGTAGAAGCAACGTCAGCAGCGTTTTATTCCCTCGAACTTTTTTACACGAAGGAAGAAAAGGGATGACCTGCCGTATAAACCGATTCTCTCGTTGTTTCTTTGTCAATCGATCGCCAAGAATCTGATAAAGGATAGAATTACTCTCCGTTATCGGTCTTAATTCTTCTCGTGCCATTACCCGCAACAACAGCAATTGGATGTCTATGGGTGCAAAGAATCGGAATGCATCCTCCTTTTCCTGCTCCTGCTTCTCCAACTCTTCAGCAAAACGTTCTTTCTCCTCTATTTTAGGTATGTTATTGAAACGATCGATAGAATGGAAAATATATTCCGGCAGAGCATTATAGACACTATTACGGCCAATGTTCATTGACAATGTACCATCCGAGGATTTGTCTATATCAATAATATCATTATAGACATTGCGTTTGTGCAGACCCTTCAACGAAACCTTTAAACTGCCAGAGGGGAAATAAGACAAAAGCAATTCAGCGTTTATGTCTTGTGGAATATCTTTAGGAATCTGAACGGCCATAACAATAATTATAGGTAGAGATGTCTGTCACCAGAAAGTTCTACGTAATGGAGGCCCTTCTCGGTAGTCACCTGAATGACATCGTAGAAGGGTATGCCTACTTGCTGAAGCGACAGATGCTGATATGGAAATTCGGCATCAATATTCTCATAGAAGGACTTGAAGAAACGGTTGCGATAACTTAGCTTACGAAGTTCCGGAGTATGGTTGATATGTTCTTCTAATCGGGATTCCGGTAGCATTACCTCGAATTCCTGATCTGTACTGTCAAGAACTATCTTATCCACAAACTTGTTATTACGCATATTGATTTCTACAGTATCTGTCCCCAACAGTCGTTTGAGTTCCGAGATTGCCTCACATACAGACATCTTGGCTGATAGATTAGAACATTCTACAATTCCGTCCCAACGCTCATGAGCTGTACATGTTCTTTTCCATGAAGCATACTTGTATATATGTACCGAGTTGGTCAAGCCCTCATAATGTAACATACGCCCTTCGAGGGTTCGGAATTCTTTACTGGACTCAGTGTCACGATGTATAATCTTCAGAGCCTCCTGCACCTGCATAGCTCCAATAATGGAGGCACTAATAGGAGTAGTGGCAACACGACCTGCTGAAGTCTGTGTACGTACCACATCAGCACAACCTGTTCGAAGCATGATATTGTTAAATTCTTCGCGGGTAAGCCCACATTCATAACAGTTAACCCCAGGAGAGAATACTTTCACAACACCCGTCAGGTTTTCAATGCTTCCATCTATCCATGTTTTTCCTGCACGCAAACATAATCTGTTGAGCAAATAGCGCGCAAGCCGGCTATCCAGACAACCAATAACGACATCTACAGAACGATAAATACCCAGTCCCACTTCCGAGAAGAGATTTCCCACAATAGGGGTCACTTGAATCTGAGGATTAATCTCCATAGCACGTCGTGCCACGACTTCAGCTTTATAGGCATGCGCTTTAGCATCCTCTTCACGAAAGAGGACTGAACGAGTAAGGTTGGAAATCTCTATCCGGTCAAAGTCCACTACAAAAATATGCCCTACTCCAAACAATGCTAAATTCTTTACAACCTCATTACCTAAGGCACCGGCACCGGCAACCAAGACACGGGCGTTCTTTACATGGTCTTTCTTAAACCATGAGAGAAGAGTAAAAACCCCATCACCCCATTCATATTTATTGTCATCCGCCATATTCAATATGTCTATTTTTCAATTAATATCAATCCGTTTCCTCATATAAGAATATGGTATCACCAATCTTAAAGGTATCACCATTAGTCAGAGGTGCCGATTTCCGCACTGGAAGTTCAACACGTGAATTGTAGATAACATTTGTAGCCATAGGCTTAATAATCGGTAAGGATTTTGCATGGTCAATGTAAAGCACTGCATGCTCTTTTGCGACTTTATTGCTCTTCTCCCAGTTCATTTGGATTTCGCAATCATTAGTCATACCGATAGTGACCTTATTGCCACCACCAGTTGCATTCATCCATTTATGAATAGGGATGCGGGTTCCAGCCTTAACACCATTTTGGATAACAAGAAAATACTTCTCTGCCAATAAACGTACCGTGACGAGAGAGGCACCCACGCCACCACCATATATGATAAAGTCGAGCAACATGTTCATCCACGGATAAGCAGTACTGAACCCTTCCGTGAAATAAAGCACCAAGAAGCCAATAACAGAAGCACATAGGCCACCCAACATGGCACTCTTTATGGGTATAGAAGTTTTTATGGTAAGGCTAAGCGATGTACATACCGAGAACAGGATATATGCAGGAATGGAACAATACCAAGGTATAATAGAAGTATTGATGGATGCCACGAGCATGCACAATATTATTCCACCAAAACAGAATGCGAGAACCCCTATCAGTGATGAGAGCAATGACAGCCCCAAGATATTCATATATATCGAAAAGTTTTTCTTGCGATACTCTTCATTCCAACGGAACACAAAAGAGAGGGAAAAGCCCAACAATAGCCCAATCGCAAGAAAAGAGGCTACTTTCGACGAACAAGTTTGAAGCAACAGACTACGCTGAGGTTCGCTTGTAAGAAACATGTCCGCAATACTTGCTGATAGCGATCCCAATATGCCACGCCCTATAAGTTCATAAACTACCCAACCGAGAAATCCTGCAAAAACACCCGAAATCACTTGATGACAATCACGAAACGAAGCTTTTGTCAACAAGTGTTTCCAATCAACATATTCTTGGACACCCGTATTGCAATTCTGGCCAAACTCAGCACAGCGATAATCGTTCTCCTTCCAACAATGGACATGCATAATGTGCTTGCACTTATCTACAATCATCTGTCCTGGTTCCAATGGTTGTTTGCAATAACTACATATACGTTTTTGGACACCATACTCCGGCTGATACTTTTTATAGTATTTGGCTGCAAATACTTTAGATTTAATAAACGGAATCAGGATTTTCATGACCGCAAAGAACAGAGCAACGGTCAAGAAAACCACCAACAATGCCATACAGAACTTCATGAACAAGTCCGTAGATGTTTCCTCACGTATTGGCCACGGATTCTCAGGAGTACCAATTGTAAAGTTTGCCCTCTCCCCTATCTCATCACCATCCCACGAAGCAGAAAATGAGGTTTCTCCTCTATAGGAATCTAAAGTAGCTTTATACTTATACGCATAATCATACTTTTGTTTCTCAATCGCCTTACCGACTTCCTGGAAAATTTTATTATTATCTTCTGTCGACACATAATTTCCTTTGGGAAACGACATTGTCTTTGAGCTACCGGTTATACCCTTAAGAACACCTTCAACATCTCTATTAATTTCAGAGCCTGACGAATAATAAAACGCATAAATAGTGGGTTTTACGGATAGGTCCTTAACTCTGTCTGTCAAAACATTATACTGTATAGGATCCTCATTATTTGCAGGTTCGCTACCATCAACAAAGACAAACATTACAGTCTTCTCAGGATAGGACTTGGCTCTTTGAGAAAGAACACGTTCAAACGAATACTCCTCAGCATGCAGCCCGACCTCTTCCTCATTGAATTCCAACAGTTTATAATACAGCGCACCATAAAGAAACTTTTTCTCTGCCCCTTTGTCAAAGGCTTTCCTGAATTGATTATAATTACTTTTTGTCGCAATGCGGCTGCGAGTGGATGTTTCATCAAAGAAAGATAGATAGATACAGCTATCAGGAGCACTATTAACCAGATTCTCCAATGCCTCAAAGATTTGTTCTTTTCCCGAAGGAGCTATACCCTGATCAATTAAAACAGAAATCGTCGTTTCTTTCGGGATACGAATTCCTCCACTCAATGACAGGAATTCGCCTGAAGATATTTCTTTTCCTTCTTCATAGATTTGCAAATGATCATACAAACTACTGATACGCACATTCTTCACATGTCCACCCTTCTCATCAAGGATATTGAACTTCAGTGTTATACTATCACTTGCATCACCATATTCAGAACTGCAGAATTGAATCTTTTCAACATTCTGCGATGATAAAGTTGCCTGAACACAAATTAATGTCCATAGGGCAACCAACAATCTCATGACTATCTTCTTCTTCGTGTCCATATTTTCAAATCCTCCAATTTTTGTTCGCCATAATAGATATCACTTACACACAATTCTTGGTTTATTACCGGGATAGAAGTCAACATCCCATCAGTAATCGTATATACAAAAACAAATCGGATGTCTGATATATACCTCGAAACCATCTTCCGTATTGATGGTATGCTACAATGTGAAGCCACCACAAAACATCCGAGCATCTCGTTGTCCGGTGCTGTCTCATTCTTTGTTACAGAAGATATGACATACCTCATTCTCTCCCCACGCTCCATGGTAAAGCCATGCACAAAACCGATAAAGCCATTGGGTTTGGCCGCCAAGAAGGTCATATCAATGATAGAGCTATTACTCAACTGTATGCAATAGCATTCATTGAGATGATCCCTGGCCTGCCCTAACACGTCATAGTAGTCATCGGTATCCAAAGTCTTCCTCTCGCTTACCAACGCCCATTGGTATAATTCTTCCAAAGAATACATCTTCATGATGTCATTCTTGGAATTAATCGTTTCATCTTGCTTAAAGGTAAAGATTCCCATTTCCTGCTGTGGTGTCAAGATATCAATAACAAGTGCTGTCAGGAACTTGGGATGCACAGGATGCTTTAACTGCATGTGCACATTACTATCTGAATTACTGAAAAAGACACCTAAACCAGGATGAGAGTGTACCCAACAGGTAAGATCGTATTGCAGATTTGTCTCACGACGTAATCTTCTCAATCTATCAGAAACTTTAAGCTTTATCTTACCCCCGAAATTCAACTCATATTTTTCAAATACAGCATCATCACCTGGTCGGACAATATATTCAAGTGAGACATCATATAACTGTGTACTTTCATCAAGGACCCACCGCCCGAGTACCATACAACCATCTTCTTTAGGATTGTCGGGGTTTCGTAGGTCCTCAGCATACATATTGTATATGTCCCTAACACATGTATTTTTAATATACATAGTACGAATAGACGAATCCGTACAGAACTCCTTTGCATCAATCCGGAAATAGGCTTCGTTATCAACCACATCATCCAGACTTTGCTTCTTTAATGTTGACGATGTCTTATGAGTGACAACCACCAACGAAGGCTCATCATCTGCGTCACGAGTATCACTGACAGTCACCTTCTTATGTTGCATCCGTTGATTATGATTCTTATTGGCCTTGCGATACCAAAGCAATAATAGAACTATAAGCAGCACTACAGCAATGCACACCCCGGCTGTTTTCCGATCTATATGGATCTCTCCGACAGATGTCTTACCAACTACATCACTTAACGGTTCAATCAAAGACTCACGATGACCAATTCTCTCTGAAAGAATCGCCGACAACCAAACGATACAGGAATCCAAGGTCTCAACATTCTCATACCGTTGCAAGAAATTAGCGACAAGCATTGAGTCTTGACTACGAAGTTGCCGGATCGTATCATTCTGCTCTGCAATATAACTCCTAAGATTCTGCTCTTTGATATATGCAGGTGCATTGATCGAATGTAGGTGCAAGTTTTCTATATGCTTACCAATAAATACAGAATCGATATCAAACCTGACTTCCGAGAGAACAGGAATGGAGTCAACAAAAGCATAAAAGTCTGCAATGACTTTCTTCGCCGGAACAGCCTTTTTTGCTGTTTTTGACTTTCTTTTGTTGTCCTTCTTGGGCTTTTTAGGCGAATCCTTCTGAGGGACAACCTTATCGTCCGATTCGTGCTTTTCTACACGCTCCACCCTCAAGGCCAATTTATCATCCACGACATCAGGAGTACTGCTCCTATATAATTCCAAACGAGGTGACGGTGTAATAGCGCTTACCCATATTACATTGAATACAGAATCCCACTTTTTAGTTTCTCCTTTCTTCAATATCTGCGGGTCAGATATACGTCCTTCATATTCATCTTCGAAATACAGAAGAACAGTTTCACCATACCGATTTTCTATTGAGTCCAGAACGACTCTTCCTGGCAGCGTTGAAGGTTTTATTTTCATCGGGAAATAATCCTTTAGGTCACCCCCTTGTACAGGAATACTATACATCAAAAACAAACCTATAACTATATATATAAGCTTAACACCTACTTTCATATCGTATAACTATTGTTGCCCTTCTTCTTTGTCAAGTTCTTCACACCATCATTTACGCTGTTCCTTACAAGGTCACGTCCCTTCTGACGAGCAGCATTCTCTACCCTGCTAACTTTGCTTCTCACCATGCTTTGTGCGCGACGTTTGGCTTCCGATTCTGCCCGACGTACGATCTTATCTTGCATATCTTCAATTCCCTTCTGGTTACGTAGGTTCCTGAAATGCTGCATTGTCTGGTTACCGACGGCCATCAATACCGAGAGGATAACACCTCCAATTATCATTCCTATATTTCGGCGTTTCTTTTTATCTTCTCTTTTTTTAACCTCGGCATCACATCTATCAGCGGCCTCTCTCATTTGAGTTGCAAGATTCCCGTTTTCAACGGCATGGCTTTGACGCCGTAGCTCATTAGCTACAGTTTTCATTTCAGCGATATCATTATCAGTGAGGTTGTCTGCATTGTCGAGACGTTCTGTCAGATAGCTCAAATCTTGTTTCACACCGGCCTCCTGAGCCTTACGAGCAGCATCTTCTTCTTCTCGCCTCTGCAGCTCAGATGTGACACGTGCCACCTCCTCTTTTTTCTCTTCAACCTTACGCAGCACCGTAACAACCCTACGCTTTATATCCCTGTCCGAGATTCTCAGTTCCAACTGACGTAACTGGCCTGTATATGTATCCAAGCCCTCAGGCAAAGAGATATCTGAACTGTAGTCCAACAGGTCATTAATCTTATCAACAAGCAGCAAGGCAAGCTCATCATCAGTCTGCTCTGCATTCCGCTCAAGTTCTCCCGACATATCGGTAGCAGAGGTTGTCGAGCCTATAGAAGTAGCGGCTTGTGTATCTGTTTTCCCTAATTGAGTCAATGGTATTTCCAATACACCACAATAGGAGAATACGTTATATGTATTCGACCTCTTATAGAAAACCAGATATATAGGAATGGACAATACTGCTTTGGGAACAAGGAGCTTTAATTGCAATTCAGGTTGCTCGTCCACCCATACATAGCCTCCATCAGACCATGTATACTGAATCTCATCTGAGGCAACAACGATAGCCTCCGTCTCTATATCAGATAGGAACTTAGTATCGTACCCACCATTCTTATCGAAGAATACAGCCTTAACTCTATCAGACTCACGATATTTCCGGATATGGTCATCTGCCAATTGTTTTCTTACATCAACAAATGTCAGAAAGACATCGCCATTCCGGTATGTCACGTCATATTTAACTGTTACCTTATCACCTGCTTCAGAATGCAACGTTGCCACCACCTCTTTCGCTGAGGTAGGCATAACGCCACATACTATCAAGAGAACTGTAACTATGAAAGATTTATAATGTATCATTATCAGAAGTTCTTGATATCTTCATAATATCGGTTCAAATTGCTGCGAATCGAGCTGTCACTGTTCACTCTCTGCTTCAGTTTCGGGCATCCCCCAGTCCAAGCTTTTCGTAGTTGTTCGATATTTCTAATTGCATCAGATTTAGTTATGTCCCCGTTATCAAGATTAGTGAATATACGTTGAGCCTCATCCACCACCTTCCCGGAAGACATATTGCAATACTTGCACTTGTGGGAACTTCTTGCCTGTCCACATTGCCCACAATACGCTTCATTATACTCTATATTATCCAACTGAGCTATCAGTTCCTTATACTTCTGATACTCCTCGTCACGCTCGTCCCAACGATGAGCAGACTTAACTTCACTTATCTGTTCTTTTATTGCAACAATTCGGCTCACAAAATCCATTTTTTGTCTATCCACCGAGATAGGATGTGTGGGTCTTGTGCATATAGAAGTATTAGCAATATCATCTATCAGTATCGCGCATCGCTGACTGATGCTTTCATACTTGTCATCAATAACAGTTTCTGGAATAATTGTGACATTCAGGATTACTTTGACACGCCTCATAATGACAAACTTCTTCTTGCATATCTTTTTACTACGGGCAATGTAAAGAGGCAATTCGCATCGCTTCACATCATTCGTTATTCCATCAATTGTAAGAATACTATTGCCAGATGGCTCTATTCGAAGCATTTCATCATCATTCACACCTTCGCATGCAAGAGTTCTTCGGCTTGTAGAACCATAGGATTTCTTGTCGAAACGTATCTTTTCTTTTCTCAAAGCCTTTTCTGTATAGTCACGCTCGAACAAAAAGATATAGTTGGAGGTGTTATTCTTCAGGTCAATAGACAATGACACTTCAGAGTCCCCTGATTCGATAGCCGATACAGACAAACGGCACGCCTCAAAATCTATCTCTATAGGCTGACTGTCATTGACGACCACATCAATACTTCTCTGCTCATCTTGGGCTACCGCAAAGAGCATCTGCATTGCACACAACAGCGCAATATATAATCTTCTTCTCATATCTTCAATATTTTGGGTATAGGTTTCGCTTCCGTCTTCTGAGTCTGGGTTGTTTTTTGTACAACCGGTTGTCGGGGTTCTGCCGGCGACATGTCTTGTCCGAAACGTGTCCATCCATTAGGCTCTCCCTCTTCGCGTACCCACTCTGCAACATTCTGGTCCTCAGGATAAGGATAGGAGTTCTGAGCATGATAGAGTTGGTACTTCAAGTATTGTTCCACTCTAAGGACGAGCACCTTAAGCGAGGCCAATACCCCCATCTCGTTGATGGTCAGACACACATGCCCCTTAAAACTACCGGAATGTCTGATGTTGGGATGCCAAATATCAGACCGGAACCGGAATTGCGGATTGCCATCAGCCGCAGGATAAGCACTCGGCAAAATAATGCTCATCTTGTGCAGAAAGCCAAATACCGGTTCACGAGGTGCAACAGTGTTCTTCACCCCTACAATAGACTTGCATCGATACCAAATCTCATACTCTGTAGGCAGACCCAGTACGTTTTTTCGTCGTATGATATAGGAGATAGATGGTTTGCGCGGATCCTTGCTTTCTGCTTTGCGCTTTGCACAGAGCGAATCCAACCCTTGCCACTCCAGCAACAAACGAGCATCACGTCCTGACAACTCCTTCAAATTATAATTGTTGATCAACTCATTCATTGCCGTCATCCTGCTATAGGTACAGATATGAGATGCAAGTAGTCGCCAGGTTGAATATTATAGTCTATCAAGCACTGCTCTCTACCATCCTCATCCTCAAACTCCAATATTTCCGGTTCCTCGCTGCCATCCATAATCTGCCCCAGCAGATATTGTATAGGATTACCACCATTATCCAATCTTGGCAATTCAAACACATGAACAATGCTGTTTATCTGGTCGCGAATAGTCTTGTTCGGATCGGTAATCTTCACTTCCACCTCATCGTATGAGGTCCCATCAATTGTCAAGTAGACAATAAACTCATCTTCGTAAAATTCTTCTGTTGCCATAGCTTTGTTATGTTTATTGTTGTTATTATATTGTTATTTTCTCTTCACCATATCCAAGCACCACGTTCCTGGTTGTAGTTGTCGGAACGGTAGTGCTCAAATTTATTCTTGAACACTAAGAGCTGGTAGGCATCCTCCGGTATTATTTGCGGTTCTTTCAGTCCTTGGCGGAACAGAGCCAATTCATATTTTTTCTGTTCTGCATCAATATGGATGATAAAGTCCGTCTTTGTTTCGGGGTGTGCTCCATAGAAACGTTCAAAGATGGTGCATATCCTTTCATCTTCGAACCAGAAATAGGCTGTATATTCCGATTTCTTGATATGCCATTTGATTGCTAATTTCTTAGGCTTACCCGCTTCGTGATATTTCAGCAAACCATCATCGTGGAGTTTGTCGTGAGTCCCATCATACAGAGATTCCTCGATATATTCGAATTCAGGTTGTAATTCGTCTTCTTTATATTTTTGCCATTTCACCTCTTCTCCATCATCCCATTTCTCGAATAAGGGTTGATAACGATAGGTGAATTGTTGCATATGCTTTTCATAATCTTCATTTGCTATGATTGACTTATTTTGATTGTTTAATGTAGCCTTACAATAAGTAGAAACAGTTATAAATGATTTGCATAATGGAAATGTGTCGGTTTGATTAAACATAACTCTTGCATTTCCTGTATATATAATGTATGATTTCTCTTTATTCTTAATCCACATGGCAACTAATCCATGAGGGCCACATCCTACAATAATATAAATAGGGGAATCATGCTTATTAAGTTTCTCTATTTTTTCATATAAAATGTTATGGTCAATAGAATCCTCTAATGAATAAACTTTTTCTTCAGCTAAAGCAACCCATAAAATATCAACACGTTTGGGAATGCATTTAATTTCTTTATCTGTTATAGAAATAGATGGAATTTCCCCCCAACCACCATCCATTGATAGAACTTTAGGAACTTCATAAGATTTTCCGTCTTCACAATCAAGTATTGAAAAGATAACATCAATTGGATAATTGTGTGGAGTACATCCTGTCAGTAATAACGAACGAATACTCATGAGTTGATCTTTAATAATGATAGATCTTTAATTCTGAGAAAATTCAAAACATTATGTTTTTCTACGACTCCCATATCTTCAAATTTTGGAAAGCCATTATCTTTCTTGTTAATTTTTGAATTTATGATTTCTGTATCATTGGAGTAACGCATTTCTCTATTTTTATCGGCACTCATCGCCGGTTGTCCGATATATCTAAGTAGTTGTACGGCTTCTCCATCAATGATAAATGGATGAACTCTATTTTTTCTGCCAGTACGATTAAAAAAATCCTTGGGGTTATTTATTAACAATGTTGCCATAATTCTAAAAGGATTTAGACCTGCTGCATTAAAAGTAATTGCATGTCTGTTGGATGTAGCTAATGCATTATTGCTTGCCAATCCACCTCCCAATGAATGCCCAACAAAAAACAATGGTAGCCTTTTTCTTTGACAATACTTATCCAACTTTATCGCATTTCTTACAGATTGGGTATATTGAAGTGAAATTCCTGTTAGACCTTGCAGGAAATTTGCAAAAAACCAATCGTTAAAAGATAACGGTTCAGTTCCTGCTGTACAATATGCATAACTTTTTGTCTGATTATTTTCAACTCTCGCGTATAATTTTGAATAAAAGCCTGAGATTCTACTATTAAGTCCAATTTTAGTTTCTTCTAATACTCCATTTTCTTGATTGGGCACAGTCCTCCATTCAGCATCAGTTCTAATCCAATTACTGTTTAAGTCATTTAACGCCTTATTGTTTTTTATATTTGACAAAATATCATCATCAACTTTAATACTAATTATCTCTCCATCCTCAGACGCTTTATTTTCTTTTTTAGAGAAAAACGAATGAATTATACTAAAGATTGATTTGTCTGCAGGACTTTCTGATTCATATGTATGTTGACACATTAATACTGCATCATAAATCGAAATATTTTCTTCAGACGGATAATCTTCTCCATCTTTTTCATCTTCACCTTCATATAACAAATCAGAACGACCTGTAATCAATTTAACAAACCCATTGTTTATAAATTTATCTATAAGACCTGCGGGTTCCATCATTGTTACACTTTCAACAATCTTTGTTTTAATTTTTTTGTTAGATAAGAAGTTCTTAAACGAAAAGAATTTCTTTAGTATGTCTATAAGTTTATTGTCATCATCATAAATACCTATTGAATTTATTATGTTAGAAATAAATTCACCTTGATTGTATCCAATCAAATAGAAGTATATTTTTATAGATTCGACATTTGAATCTACAATATATGTATTTACTTCGCTTTCCAAATTAGTTTTAATCTTGAGCAGCTGATTAATATATTGATTTTTTATTGTATTATATGGTGTCAAAGAGACGGATATAGCAAAGTGTTTAATGAGTGAATTCTCCAAATCTCGATTACTTGGATGTATTGCATTTGGATTTTCGCAAACGGTATAATAGATATTAGGATTATTACTATACAAAGAACTTGTCTTTATTCCTTTCCTAAATGCATTCCTGATATTTTCTTGAGCCCCATCTAAGGGTAATCCGTCAAAATATAAACTAAAATGCAACTCTAATTCTACTGTTGATTTTTCTCCTTTTTCCTTTTTATTTGGAACAAAAGCATTTATTATATTTGACATAAATTCAAGATAAATCTGTTAAACAAATAACCTATGTAGCATTTACCAAAGTTCAAACTCAACAGAATCTATATTAAGTTTATTACAAGAGGCTATCCTCGGGATAATTATCCATCGTCTTTTCTATCCTTTTTCCTTTACAGATTCTTTCGCAACAGGTAATTGAGCTGACATAGACTTTCTTCCATCCATTGTCAATGCCCCCAATTTAGGAGTATTTGACACTGCTGATACCTATAGTGCTCCTTCCCTCGCCATTAGAGAAAGAAAAGGCTGTCCTGAGGTATTATTTATCCTAACCTTCCTTGCTGTCAAGGAAATAAATGGCTACCTACACTTGGCGTTTTAGCAGCTACTTCGAAAAGACTCTAACGAGATTCTTAACTTTCCAAACAGTTTCAACCATCTTATCCCAACAATTATTTTATGCTCATCATGAAACTTTCACGATTTATTTCACCCTCACCCAAAGGGCCTTCAGATGATTCATATTCTATATATGCGCATGTAAACTCTTTTTGCTCCTTTATTGCCTGCCGCAACAAGTTCATTGCTTTCTCTGTATCAGGCTTTTCCCCAAACAGGCCATATTCAACGATGTCTACAGATAGTTTAGTTTTCATTCCCATTTTACCAGATCTCGCCCATACCAAAATCTGCTCATCCGAGAGTTCATCTACGGAACTAACGCCACATGCCTCCAAATAACCAGTTATATCCAAACATTTCTCCATCATTGTTTCCATCTATTGATTAATAAATCACGCATTTTTGTATATGTTTTTGGCGCTAATATTTTATAGATATCATTACCTCCCCAATAGTTTTCGGCCATATGTGCAATAAACTCGGCCATTTGCTGATTCTCACTTTGAAAATACTCTTTAGAATGTCCACCAGGCGGTATCGACTCATGCCCAGGAGTAGCAGCCTGCAAGCTATCGGACAATGCCATCATCTTTTCAAGTTCGTTTCCGGACAAGTTTCCAATACCTCCTTTTTCATCCATGAGTTTGTATAATCCATCTGTGATATTTGCATCTTTCATTTCAGCCTGAAAGTCTGCAAAAACAGCCATAAACTCAGGGTCATTCCGCCACCCCCTCATGTGATCAATAGCATGACCAAATTCATGATAGAAACGAGCACTTTGATACCATTCTGAATCAGCCATCCTCTTAACTGATTTATCCGTCATTGGAATAACTACATATCCATAATCTGGTGAAAAATATGCACCAGTGCCTGCATTCGTATATAGAGGAACAAACTTATCAAATGTATCCCAGAATTCTTTAGACGGCATTCTGTCAATAAAGCCTGGTATTTTATTTTCTATAGCAAATACCTCATAAGGCATTTTATCAGAAATGTTCTCAAGACCTATTTTTTTCGCATCCTCACTTTTAAGAAGGTTATACATATTATATAAATGCTCTACATCTGAATAAACAGATTTTATACCTTCTTTATTATATTTTGAATTAACTTTATTTGCGGCATTACTCCAAGCACTAAACCAAGATGCTGGTAAACTTTTTAAGTCCTCTTTTTTTAAGGATTTTAGAATCTCCAGATGCTTCTCTGCAACATTTAATGGTGAGAAATTATCACTTGCCTGGGTTTTATTTTTTTGTGACACGTTACTTTTCGCATCACACAACGGAGATAATGTTTTACGTTCCTTAACAAACTGTACTAAAGGGATCCTACTCAAATCCGCTGAACCAGTATCCTTCTGTCCATCATCAGTGATGGTAATTATTCCTCCCCAACGGCATTTGCAATACGAAGACTTCAACAGTGCTGCATCTCCTTTGATGATATAATCATCTTTACCGTTCTTCCACTCCGTATTTGTACCCGGAACACATGGCATAGGAGTTAGCTTTCCATGATTTGCCGCAGTAGCCGCTCCTGTAGCCGGGTAGCGCGTAGTATGACATTTGCCGAAGCCGGCAATATTATACATTGATTGATGATCCGAGATATTCGCCATAGGCTGCCCAGTAAGGAATACTGTGCGGTCGGGATACACAGTAAGCTTCGCTTTCTTGTCCCCAAACGTACACTGCATAATGGCACCAGAGCATACATAGGAGTCAGACTTCCCTGATTCGTTCTGTTTGTCTTGCCCTCCTTGGTTAGCTGTATCAGCCGACCTTGACGTTGCTGCACTGCCGCGGCTACCAGCCATTCGGGATGCACCCGATGTACCGGAGATATTAGCCGCTGCACCTGTCAGCTGTCCGTCACTAACGTTGCCTTTTAATCCCGATAGTGTAGCCTTGGCACTCTCAATCGTTTTCTTGCCACTCTTAATCGTGTCTTTCACGTCATCAATGGCATCCTTGACACTATCCACGGTAGCCTTACCGCTGCTTATGACACCTTTCAGATTTCCCTTCTTGATATCACCCAAGAGGTCCTTCACATCACCAAGAGCAGCCATGCTGCTACCCAAAGCCGCCTTTCCACTGCCATACGCAGCCATACCATGCTGGGCAACCCCCAAAGCATTACTCGTGACATTCAACAGCTTTATTTCATGTAACTTGCTGAGCTTTTCCAACAGTGCCACCCCTGTAGCTCCATCACCACCCTGTATTGTCTTGGCAATGTTGTTAAGTGAACCTGCAATCTTCTCTGTAGCTGCTGTTATGGAGTCAATGCCCGTCTTAATCTTGTTTACAGCTTCTTCTGGATTCCGATAACTTCCTTTGAACGAGTTTATACCGGCCTTAAATGTGACAATGCCACCCAATATTGCGGGGGTTTCATTTTTAATTATGCTACCAGCAGTAAACACATTATCCCCGAAATGTGTACGGGCAAAAGTCTCCAACACATTTGTCTGTTGCTCGGCTGTCGACTTATTGAAAAGTTCATTATACTCTTTGGCAAACGCATCCCAGTTAGTATCAAAGTTGGCCGTTAACTTTGCCATAGACTCCACATTGAATCCTCCACGAGCATCACTGACGACCGCTGCAATCATCGTCTTGGATGCAGAGTATACATCCAAACAATTGTTGAGCTGTACGATCTGATCGGGAAAATCCTTTGGTAGCGTAATCTTTAGTTTATCTGCTACACTCTGGATTATCTCCGCAGCTTTTCTCGCGCTGTCTAAGATAGAGTCAAAAGACATGCCTATTAGTTCACTTTAACCTTGTTTGCCTTAATATCGATGCGTTCCGAAGCATTTATAGCCATCGTTGCCGATGCTTTCTGATGATGGGTGGTAGAGTACTCTAATAGTGACAATTGTGCCTCGGTGCGTATATTCTCTGCCGTGGTCTGTAGCTTATGCGCTATCTGTTCGTCCTTATTGTCGTTGACCCGAACAAACTGGTTGGCCTCAACGGTAAGCGAGTCGTTTCTGTCTATCGAGGTTGAACGGTCATTACCGGCATGTTCGCGTATGTCATTATCGGCCGTACGCTGCATATCATTACCTGCAGCAATGAATATATCATTATCGGCACTGGCATTGATATCGTGCCCTGCGTGCATGATGATATCGTTCTGGGCATACAGTTCAATGTTACCCGTAGATTCCAGCTTGATCAACTTCTGGTCCGTTGAGAACGTGAGGATATAGTTTTCCTTCTCATTATCGTAGATACGGATATAACCATCGTTACCCTCATCGTGTATCTCTATGGTGTGACCATTACGTGTACGTATGGCCTTAATCTGATTACAGCTATTGCCATTTGACACCCAAGCTCCATCCACATCATCGACACCATTATATAAGGTACCCTTTACATACGGGCGCTCGGCATTGCCTCCTTCAAAGTCTATCATCACCTCTTCACCTATTTCGGGGATGAAGCTGAATCCCTTGCCACCACCGGCATACGGTTGTGCCATGCGCAACCAAGGGGTCATCATATCGGAATCCAACTCAGCTTGCCAATCAAACTGCACCCGGACACGGCCAAGGCCGTTGGGATCCTCGTTGTCCGAAACCTTAGCCCGGCAAGACGAGGCTATGGGATATACATCACTATTGGAATAGGGTGGATAGTCACACTTCTCAGATATACCCGAGAAATGATTGCCATACGAATGATCAACGGAGAAATGGTGAGTAAGGTCGGTTATCAGGATAGCTACCTGCTGTACATTGCTTCTCTTCACTCCCGACACATAGTTGTCGGTGATGTTAAGTATGCCACCAATATTGACTTTCGGGCAATATGTCATTCCAGAGAAGGTCTGCATACTTGCTTTTATACCACGGGCTTGTGTCTTCGTGGATATGTTGAGTACCGTTTCGCGGCTGTCCTCTCTATCGGCTCGCGCATAACCTCCGGAATGGAGGTTCTGGAGTGTCGGTTTGGCATATAGTTGTTGCGACATCTGGAATGCCTGCTCACTGATATCGTTGTATGGCAGCTGCATCTCTTCAATGCCCTCTTTCTGATTGGCAGCATAAGCACTGTATGACGAAGCCAAATGGCTGAAAGCCACATGCTGCACATGCAAATCCATAGAATAAGACGAGACTTCCTTACTCGGATAGCCGAGACTCACAGCATCCTGTGCATCAAGCTGACCAAAAATCATCTGCGTCCCATTATTATATAGCCATTCACCATACCTACGCGCCAGGCGTTGAAGAAATTGGTAATTGGTTTCATTGTACTGCACACAATAAGGGATAGGTTCCTGGAAACGCGGATTAATGACGGGTTCTATTCTGTCGGCATAATCGTCGACCACATCCTCGACAATCTCTGCAAGGGTCATATTCTCAAAGGATTTACAGGTAGGGCTGTCATCTAACAGGGCATCCCAGCTATGTGCCTCCACATTGACATAGTATTCTGTACCACTGCGACTTCCGTATGCCCCTGTAATAAATCCCTTAAACTCCATTTCACCACTTTCAGACTCGGTATTCACGACCACGAACAAAGAGATCTCTTTCCCTATGATAGTGCCACACACTTTAAGCAATGGATCATCCTTATCCTCTTCCGGGTCACGTGTCAGAGTGAATGAAAGTGTACTCGGTGAGAGCAACCCATGATGGATGGAAAAGTTACCGAGATGATAGTCCTCAACACCGATTTTAATATTCCAGCCTTCAGACTTATCGTTCCCGATAGAAAGGCTTATGCTTTTTACTGAAATAACCACGAACTTATAATATTGACCCTTTAGTCATAAAGGAGTGAAACAAAGTTAGAGCATATCTATTACCATTCGTTGTCGAACGTGGCGCCACTTATGACAATTGTCTTTGCACTGATGGTGACAGTTGTGTACATCAGACGACTGTCATTATCATTGAAATATTCCTTCAGACTTACACAATAGGCATTTGTAAAACGAATGTGTTTGACACAGCGACGATTATTCTTCGCATAGACATAGAAGGTGAATTCGCCACTATGCATCTCGGATTTATTGAACATCCAGTTATAGAAGAATGCGTCACCATCCTCCGCTGTAGGCATCACAAAGGTTATAGTGCCCCCCCGTGGACGTGAAGTAGGCTTTCCTGTATCATCAATCGACTGATTGAACTCGTATGCACATTCTATGATACCATAGTCTTCCTTTGACCGTAAGAATCCGGAAGCGCCACCAAGCACTGAGGCTATTTTAAGTTTTCCCTGTAGAGCCATGTAGTTATGATTATCATCTGGTGCTTGAGCCCTTTGTGAGAAAAGAGTCAAGCACCAGATAAATACATTGATTAGTTGTCAATTGTCCAACGATTGTTATGACGAGCACTACCTACCTGAATTTCCTTTGCAGAGATAGTGAACTCTTCATACTGCTGCACCTCATTCTTGTTGTCATAGGTCTCGGCATACTCAACCATATAACCTTCTGTGAAAGAGAGATGCTTCATCTCACCACCTTGACGGTTAGGGAAAGAGATGGTGCCACTCTTACTCATATAAGTGTCGCACATCCATTCCATAAGGTCAGTGTTACCATCATCGTTTGATTTAACCTTTACATAAATCTTACCACCACGGGTAGTTCCTGTAGGCTGACCTTCTACGTCAGTCTGCTGATTCAGTTCATAACGAACATACATCACCTCGCGCTCGGCTATGCCGTCAGCGTTCAAAGTTACAACTCTTGTTGCCATAATACTTGATTTTAAATTATAAAAAAATGTATAGAAGTGATAAACACTATTTATTTAACGTTCTGGTCCCATTCCACTCCAGCTTGGCCATTATGACCGGTCAACTCGATCAAGAAGTTCTTAGCTGCAAAGAAAGGTTTCAACTCTACCTGAATATTGATATCCTTAGTCTTCGGATCTTGGTTTATGCCTTTAAGATTATAATTCTCAATCAGTTTGCCCGGTCCTTTATAATCGCTTAAGAAATCATGAATTGCTTGTTGCAGTTCAGCCTTCACCTGTGAGTTCCAATTGACAAAGGCTTCATCATTAAAGAAATTCTGGAACACCTTACCAATCCAATCAAAAACACGTACGATAGGATATTCCTGCAAACCAAGTGTAGCACCATTATAGAGCGAGCGATTAGAGAAAGCCATTGTCCGGCCATCCTCCTCAACCATAGGAATAACCCCCTGGTCTATCAGTGAGGCTATTTCTGACTTACGCAAATCGAGACGTGCGCCCTTCACATTGCTCAATGTTCCATACTTCTTGCCTGCAGCACCTTGAGCAATGACAACCTCCTCTGTATTTGTCATACGGCCGGCAAGAGCAGCAGAACCCGGCAGATAAACATCGTCATCCTCATCGGCCAATTCCGACTTCTTGCGGCCAAGAATATAGTTACATGTCATCACAACATTTGCCAAATGTGCATCTTGCCCTTGAAGATTGGCATCATCAAGTTCTTCCTTCAGCATTTCAAAGTTGAGGCTATCCTTGAAGTCCGTCAACATAATCACCTTGTTACGATACGCTGTATCGGCCCACATCCTGATAGTATTTGCATCACCAAGATACCCAGGGACAACAAGCAAACTATAATTATTCTTCAGACTGAGGCGATCATAGTATTTCTCCAATTCTTCGCGAATGGCAACGGTATCTTCTGAATCATGAGACTCCAACTCTTCCTTATTGACATTCATCAGTGTGATACAGTCAATCTTCCCCTGACCCGCATTGGCAAAGAATGAATCAAGGGCACGATAGGTTACCTCCAGGTTCTTGATTTCATCATGTACCGCAAACAGGTTGTTCTTCAGGTTCTGTTCAGCACGACCACATTGCTCCTTGCATGATTCAATGATTTCCATGGGATCACCCCCTCCATTCTCAAGGATATCAATCCAAAGGCTCAACTCGTTCATCAGCTTCTTCCTGGTTTCTGCATAGGCCGAATCAGACAAGAAGATATTTTTCACTGCCTTACGGCGAGGATCCATGTTCTCTACCCCTTTGATGAGTCCCTTCAACAATTGGAAACCACCAAATTTATCCAATCCATTGAGGCTACTTTGCAGCACCTCCGCCGGATTCTCGATTCGTTCTCTTTCTTTCAATCCCAGAGACTCCTGAGATACCATTTTTTGTTCTTCTGCAGCCATTGTTATAATAGTTTTAATGGTTATAAAGCATTATTCAGCATCTTCCAACTCTGAGAGCAATGCCTTCAGCGCATTCTTCAGATTCTCTTTCGATGCGTCATCCTTCAAGGTATTGCGCAATGTCTTGTTCTTCTCCAACTGGCGGATAACAGAGTTATAGGCATCAATCTTGGCCTTCTTTTCACCCAACAATTCGCTCTGAGCTATCAATTGTTCGTCCTCAAAGTCCTTGATTGACTTAAACTCAAAGTTTTCATACACAGCACCACCATCTTCTGTTTCGAGAGCTATACCGTTCTTATTCGGTTGATAGTGTTCGAACACCTCTTTCATGTTTTTGGGCTTAAAGCCTTCACGATCTTCGTCTGTATTGGGTGCTTCATCTGTAAACTGGTCGGCATATAAAGTCCTATTTTGCGGAAACTCTATAATACCATCTTGTGCATCTGCATCCAAAACTTTTGAAATTACAGTTTTTCTTGCCATAGTCGTAGTTGTTTTATTGATTAATAAATTATTTGTTTTCGCTCTTTTAGTCCTCTTGAATAACCCTTTTAGTTTTGTAAGAATTCCCATACTATCATTCGTCACTATTCTCAATATCCCAACTTATGGTTTTGGTTTCCTCATCGTACTTCATGATAACCTTATCACCCGGTTGCACATCACCAGAGATTATAAGCTTGGAAAGCGGACGACGAATCTCCTTACGAATGATGCCAAGAATAGGACGTGCACCATAGTGAGCATTAAAACCTACTTTGGTTACATACTTACGTGCCGACTCATCTATTTCAAATTCAATATTCTGCTCCCTTAAGGTCTTGAGCAAATTCTTGATATGGATATCAAAGATCCGGTCAATCATCTCTGCTGTTATCGGAGAGAAGGGCACAATCTCTGTCAGACGGGCCAAGAATTCCGGACGGAACTGCCCCTGCATCACCTCAAGCATCTGGTCGTGAGTAGGTACCTTATTCTCACCGAAAGATTTAAAGATATAGTCACTACCTATATTTGAAGTAAATATGATAAGTGAGTTCGAGAAATCTCCGACTCTTCCCAAACGGTCATGCAGCTTACCCTCATCCAAGATTTGCAGGAATAGGTCGAAAACCGACTTATGCGCCTTTTCAATCTCATCAAACAAGACGACAGAATAAGGTTTCTGACGAATCTGGTTTACCAACAAGCCACCCTCTTCATAGCCCACATAGCCCGGAGGCGCACCATAGAGCAATGCCACAGAGTGCTCTTCCTTGTATTCCGACATATCGAAACGCAAGATGCATGTTTCATCATTAAACAAGAACTCGGCCAAGGACTTAGCCAACTCCGTTTTACCTGTTCCAGTAGGGCCAAGGAAGAAAAACGAGCCCATCGGCTGTCCCTTCTTGTTCAAACCAGAACGTGATTCATAGATGGCATCAAGGATGCTCTTGATGGCATGATTCTGCCCTACGACTCTCTTATGAAGTATCGCTTCAGCATTAGACAGCTTTTCGCGCTCTTCCGATTGGATATTTCCCATAGGGATACCTGTCATCTTAGAAACGACATCGCGTATCGTCCCTTTTTCCAGTTTATCGACTCGCACACGATCTTCGGTTCCATCTATCTCGGCCAATTCATTTTCAATCTTGACTGATGCCATGGAACGGTCCAACAGGTCCAATGCCGATGAGGGAAGATGACGATCGGGCATATATCTTTTGGCCAAACGCACAATCTCGGCAGGAACCTCTTCGCCCATCGGTATCTTATGAAACTCTTCGTACAGTTCACACTTGCTCTTCAGAATCTCGACAGCCAACTCCTCTGAAGGTTCATCAACGGTAATTTTCTCAAAATAAGCTACCAGTTCCTTATCATTCTCTATATCTTTGGTATACCCATCAACTGTCGCCGTGCAAATGACCTGGATTTGGTTTTTCGACAATAACTTCTTCAGTATCGGTAATATGCCATTCAAGATGGACTGTTTATCTTCTATACGATGAAAGTTCTCAATCACCAGTATGGGGTGATTCACATTGAGCAATGTTTTCACCACATCCTTGAAACGATCTTCCACCTCACCCTTATAGCTTACTCCCTGACTTAGAGCAATCACATCCAGCTCGTATGGCAATATATCAGCCAATGATGCCGGAATCTTCTTCTCCTTCACTAACTGCAGAAGCCCTTCAATCAGACTGGTCTTACCCACACCCGTCTCACCTACAATCAAGATGTTTGCCCGATCCTTTCGAGCCAATACCTCAATCACGGCACGCTTCTCTGAATCAAAGCCTATTACAGGTGTTTCCGTCAATGTATCCAACATTGGGTAGCAACATTCATTGGTTCCTTCAACCTGACGGGACGCGGGAACAACAGCACCTGGCGACTGGGGATTAGCAGAAATATCCGATGCCATAACAGAGAGAATCTTCTCAGCCTTGAGCGGCATTGTCTTCAACTGCTCAAATGAATAGGCTATTCCCGGAGTTACCAAAGCAGCCAACAAACAAGGACCGTCAATATTCTCCTTACCACACTTCTCAGCAATATTTATCGCTTCCTTTATAACCTGTTTTGCCTCATGAGAAAACTCTATCCCTTTCATCTTATAAGGCGACTTGTCACACTGCTGGATACGCATTTCGGCCCAATCAACCAGATAATAATAATCGGAGTCTAATGTATCTTCTATATAGTTAACCAATCCGGCAGTCTTATGGAGCAAGGCACGCATAATATGTGCAGGTTCTATCTGTGGACAATTATTGTCATTTGCAAATGACTGAGCTATATGCAACAAGTCAAAGGGTAAACTGCTCAAGCGTTCAGTATATTTATCCATATAACAATTATTTAAAAGGTTTTTTATTTCAATCTTTTCAGAAGAATATTCATAAACGCTCAACATCGGTCAACGCGACATTGACACAAGCGCATCCTAAACACTCAATGCGTATCGCAACCATCATCTTGTCCATGTCTACGACATGCAACTCACCCTCCAGCCCTTTCAAAGAACCTCGTACAATTCTAACCTCTTCGCCAATTTGGAGTAAATTATTATCGAGCACCACATTTGAGTCTGCATGATTGAGCATAAACTTCAGACTCTCAATTTGTTCCTCAGGGATAACGGCTGCATTCTTACTCCCAGGATAAGACAACAGTTTATAAACAAAAGAATAGGTTTTCAACTGCTTTTCAAGTACCTCGTCAACCCTGACGAATACGACCATCGGAATAACAACTCTTTCTACATACTTCTTACGGTCACTCCATTGATGCACTTCTTTCTGTGTAGGGACATAATTCTCTATATGCAGCTTAGTCAGCCGCTCCCCTACTTTCTTTTCTGTGCACATCTGTACAAGTACTGCAACCCAATATCTCGGGCGCGCTTCGCGGTCGCTTGTCACATCAACAAACGGCGTTTCACGAGAAACCACTCCACTATTGTCTTTATTCATAGAACCTACGTTAAAACGCTTCTATAAAGAGACAACTTCATTGCCTGCGACTTTGACAACGACATCATCAAAGCCAAAACTATCGTAGATTCCCCGAACCGATCGGTTCATATATTGTTTAAAATGAAAAGACGTGGGAATCTGTACCTGTTGCTTATCCCACGTTCCCAGGCCTTCGCATTGCCTACCAAGTAAGGATAAGCAACGCAGAAGCCCACGCTGATATGTAGAGATACAGCAATGCAAGGAATCGTAGAATAGAACATCCCTACAGAAAACTCTTGCATACGATATGCCATACCATGTATTACATATCCCGCAGACATCTACCGTTGCCTCGCTTTCTTACTTGGTTTCAAAGTTGCGAAGTTTGGAACGCAGAAAGCTAAGCGTCAAGTAAACGCCTTTTCTTATATGTCAAAGAATGCCCACCCCGTCCTCCTTTTCATACGAAAAGGCTCAGCGCGGATTCTCTGCAGCAAAGGTAATGATTTTTATTTATAATGTACAAAAAAACTTAAATTTATTTTATCTTGCTACCCTTACATTACAAAAAACCACTTCAAGGATGATGTCGCACAAAGCATTTGAGCCACAACACCCCTGTCTACATCCATTGGCAAAGTGTTTCCGGCACATGCCAATTTCAAGAATAAAGCCACATTAACGTTTACCGTCTCTTAATATATGCCTTTGTCTTTCCACGCCCAATGAAATCAATGCCCGAAGAGTGGTCGTCACGGAATTCTTGCAATTCCAATGTAGCTGTAGTGCGCGACAATCCTGTCAGTTCCATGTAATCGATTATATGCATGGCTCCCTGTTTCTCCAAATAGTCCAGTGCCAACTTCAGCCTTTCCTCCTTGGTGTAAGGAGAACGATGAAGGCGCATCACACCGGCACGCTCCAGCGAACAACGCATGCCGGCCTCTTTAATCAGTTTCCTGTCTGCCCGATAGTTTACGCCATTCAGCTTGAGGCTTCGTGCATTGCGTTTCGGGTCATTCCCGTCGAGCGTATCCATTTCCTTATCCGCATCCAGACCGATTGTAGCCTTGAATGTCCCTATACCTCCGATTGTCACCGAATTACCGTCGGCCAACAGTTCGGCCAAGTGGTCGGCTGCATCCGTCAGCACCCTGATTACATCCCCTTCGCTTAGTCCTCTATAGCGTCGACAGAGGCTTTTGATGAAACTTGCCGCATCGATGTTATGCCTGGTCTGCATCCGATAATAGACTTTCTTCTCGCCCGTCTGATGGATATCGGGCATCTCTTGTTTGATATACTTGGCCATATAAGAAGCTGTTTTAAAATTAACGTTAATATTTTTGGAATCTGCTTTTTGGTTTCTCTAAAGTTCTTTTTGGCATCTTTACCCTCTCAGATAAACTCAAAATAATTTAAAGATTCTAAGAGGATAAAAATTGGTTAACACTTGACACAAAGGTACTCATAAACGAGCGAGAAATATCAAGCTTGCTTGAATATTTATTGCAGCGAGTGAAAGTATCTTCGCGGTTTACTGCAAAGGTACAAAAACTATGATGAAAAAACAAATCATAACTTATGATTACTTAATCACAACTTATAATTAAGTAATCAGAACTTGTGATTACTTAATCAGAACTTATGATTTATCTTTATATCAGGGTAGATAGAGAGTTCACATCTAAGGACTTTCAACTTTGGCTTATAAGGTGGAACTTTTTCACAAGAGAGGTCTATACCTCACAAATTAAGTGACGTGCAAAAATAACCTGCATCATTTTTATAGTAACCTTGCTTATGGTTATCATTCATGTCAGAAGTCTTTTTGGTGCTTTTCTCTTTGTTCATCAGTCACATAGCCCGCTATGCTCCTTCTTCGCAAAAAGAAAATCATCCAAAAATACAAACTGGAACTGATGCAGCTTGTTTTTTACACGTCACTAAAAAGCACCCGACGAAAACATCGGATGCCCTAAGAGTCTGTGCTGAAGACATATTCGAAACATCGCCTCCAACTTCTATCGGAACGGAATGTCAGCCATCATAGGGTTCAAAATCTTCCTTGCCTACGAAGCAGATGGGGCAGCTCCACTCTTCGGGGAGGTCTTCAAAAGCGGTTCCTGCAGGAATGTTGTGCTCCGGGTCACCCACGGCGGGATCGTACACCCAGTCACAAACGAGGCATTTATACTTCTGCATGGTGCGGATGGGATTTGAGTAAAACTTCTTTGATTTGTCTCTCAATCTCGGTCTTAGAGATGGCACCTACCATCTTTACGGGACGACCCTCCATCGGGATAAAGAAGGTGGTGGGAATGGAGCGTATGTCGTAGGCATCGGCTACGGCCTCGCACTGATCCACATCCACTTTATACACATGGATCTGTCCCTTATAGGCCGAGGCTATCTCTTCGAGCACAGGAGCCAACACACGACATGGACCGCACCAACCTGCATAAAAATCCACAATGGCCGGACGGTCGCCCAGATAATGCCACTCGGCATGCGGATGCCGATAGTCGGCCACACGTGCCAAGAAATCCTCTTCGGTCAGATGAATTGCATTCATATATCATATTTAGGGTTAGATTACGAAACTGTAACATTCGTTTGCACGATTTTGTTCAGGTATTCCAAACAATTAGGAAATGCTCCAATAAATTTGGCATTTCGCACTCCTTATACTAATTTTGCGCTTCGAAATCTGGAATGATGATAGTCTGTATTGCGGAGAAACCAAGTGTAGCGAAGGAGATAGCCGACGTGTTAGGTGCCAAGACGCGCCGGGAAGGCTATATAGAAGGCAACGGATACCAAGTGACGTGGACCTTCGGCCACTTGTGTACCTTGAAGGAGCCGCACGACTACACCTCACAGTGGAAGAGCTGGTCGCTCGGCAGTCTGCCCATGATACCGCCCCGCTTCGGCATCAAGCTCATCGACGACCGAGGCATAGAGAAGCAGTTCGGCATCATCAAAGGCCTCATGCAGCAGGCCGATATGATCATCAACTGCGGTGACGCCGGGCAGGAGGGAGAGCTGATACAACGCTGGGTGATGCAAAAGGCCGAGGCCAAGTGTCCCGTGAAACGTCTGTGGGTATCGTCGCTCACCGACGAAGCCATACGCGAGGGCTTTGCCAAACTGCTTGACGCCTCGGACAAGCAGTCGCTCTACGAGGCAGGGCTGTGCCGTGCTATCGGCGACTGGGTACTCGGCATGAACGCCACGCGCCTCTACACCTTGAGATATGGACAAAACCGCCAGGTACTCTCCATAGGACGCGTGCAGACCCCTACCCTCGCGCTCATCGTGAAGCGCCAGCAGGAGATAGAGAACTTCGTTGCCCAGCAGTATTGGGTATTGAAGACGAACTATCGAGGCATCAGTTTCAATGCCATCATGAAGCGGAGCGAAGATGACCTCATGGCCGACATCGAGAAACAGAAGGAGAAGGCCGAGAAGAAGGGACAGCCCTTCGACACCACCGAAGCCTGGCGCAAGACCGAGGCGGAAAACATCGGGATTGACCCCATCGCCAATGCGGAGCAGGGTACCGCCATACTGGAACGCATCAAGGACAAGCCCTTTACCGTCACCTCCGTCAGCAAGAAGGAGGGGAAGGAGCTTCCCCCTTCACTGTTCGACCTCGGCACCCTGCAGACCGAGTGCGACAAGCGGTTCGGCATACCCGTTGACGTGACGCTACAGACAGTGCAGTCGCTCTACGAGAAGAAGGTGACCACCTATCCTCGTGTGGACACCACCTACCTGAGCGACGACGTGTATGCCAAGTGCCCGCAGATACTGATGGGACTGCGCGACTATCAACCCCTCATCGTCCCGCTGCATGGCCGTCCGCTACAGAAGTCGAAGAAGGTCTTCGACAATAAAAAGGTGACCGACCACCACGCCATCATCCCCACCGGTGTACATCCGCAGGCACTGACCGAGACGGAGAGGAAGGTGTATGACCTCATCGTGCGCCGGTTCATCGCGGTATTCCACCCCGATTGCAAGACCCGCACCACCACCGTGCTTGGCGAGAGCGACGGCATACCCTTCAGGACCTCAGGTAAAGAGATTGTAGAGCCGGGGTGGAGGGTAGTCTTCTATAAAGATCCCTCTTCTGAAATCTCCGAGACCGCAGAGACTTCCGAGAACGCTGATAATTCCCAACTGTCCATTGTCAATTGCCGGTTCACCAAAGGCGAGTACGGACCACACCAGCCCGAGCTGATGGAACGCTGGACCCAGCCTCCCAAGCCCTATACGGAGGGAACGTTGGTGAGAGCAATGGAGACTGCCGGCAAGTTTGTCGACGATGAGGAGTTGCGCGATGCGATGAAAGAGAACGGTATAGGCCGCCCTGCTACACGTGCCGAAATCATCAAAACACTCTACAAACGCAACTACGTGACCAAGGTGAAGAAGAATCTCGTGGCCACACCCACAGGCATCGAACTCATCAGCCTCATCCGCGAAGAGCTGCTCAAGAGTGCCGAACTCACAGGTATCTGGGAGAAACGCCTGCGCGAAATCGAAGCCCGCAGGTATGATGCCAAGCAATTCATCGGCGAGCTGAAACAGATGGTCACCGATATCGTACACCAAGTGCTCGCAGACAATACTCCACGACGAATCAACTAAAATCAACCACCGTCACCGGCAACTACAAGAAATGGATGCCTGCCCAAGCAAGCATCCATTATGCCAAACAACCAAGAAGCGATGAGAGGCGATGACGACTGTCATCTACACATCGGAAAAACTACAGGACCTCCCGTGCCGCAGCTTCGGTTGTGGCCGCAGGCAGGGGTTGCCCTCGGCAGCAGACTACATACACACTTCGTACATACATACTATCACAACTTCTAAGGATTTTACTCTACAGTTTCTCAAGGAATACTCTCTACAAAGTCTGGTTTGTGACTATCGACTTTCACCGTATCTTCAGGCAAACGGAAAGTGACAGGCAGGGTGAATCTCACACGTACAGGTTTCCCTCGCTGCTCACCAGGTTTCCACTTGGGCATGGCGTTGACTACACGCAACGCCTCCTTGTCAAAATGAGGATTCATGGGCTTTATCACCTGAGCATCGCTGATGGTGCTATCAGGATTAACTACAAACTGCACGATGACGCGCCCCTGCAATCCCTGCTCCTTGCAGACCTTCGGGTAACGAATATGCTGCTTCAGATACTCCATCAATGCTTTCATTCCACCAGGGAACTCGGGCGGGAGCTCTACTACTTGGAAGATTCCGTTTTCATCAGGAATCGCCTCTCCTACTTCGGTTATCTCCACAAGCATAGGTTGGTCTTCTACAGTGCAAACTGGAGTCGTCTTGTTTTGGGCATTCACCCCCACCACACCGGTCCAAAGACCAAGGAATAAGAATAAAGCATTTCTTTTCATAAGGCTAAAGTTTTTTTTACGTTAATACTCGTTTTGTCGATGCAAAGGAAAGGACAGACATGAAAAGATGCAAGGGAACCCGCTTACAATAAACTTACAAAAAACTTACACTATTGTAAGTATACTGATAATATGGCACTATGCGAATTTCTTTTTTTACTGTAACATCAAAGCTAACAATAAAATGCACGTTGGGTCGTTTAATGATAGTATATGAAGGTATCGCATTTACATAGATTATCGCTGATAGTATCGTTGCTCCTGCTCACAAGCTGTGGCGTGGAGAGCATATTGCGCCAAGCAGACCAAAGTTACGCGCTGGGCGAATACAACGAAGCGGCAGCACTATACAAGAAAGCCTACTCGAAGACCGAGGCTAAACAGAAAGACAAGCGGGCCGAGCGGGCCTTCAAGACGGCCGAATGCTACCGCCGCATCAACATGAACGCCAAGGCGATGGCCGCCTACCGCAATGCCATACGGTACAACTACCCCGACAGCACCATGTACAAGCATATGGCCGACCTGCAACTGGAAAAGGGAGAGTACAAGACGGCCATCGGCAACTACGACATCTACCTGGAGTTCAACCCCACGGACACCACGGCCATCAATGGGCGCAAGGCCTGCACCACGGTTCCCGAGTGGAAGAAGAACCCCACCCGATACACCGTGAAGAAAGAGACCTTCTTCAACTCACGCCGCAGCGAATACTCGCCCGTATATGGCAGCGAGGATTTCTCGCAACTCTTCTTCACCTCAACGCGCGACAAGGCATTGGGTGAAGACAAGAGCCTCATTACAGGACTGAAGACCCCGGATATCTTCTGCGCCACCAAGGACGAGAAGGGGAAGTGGCAGAAGCCCGAACCCGTGGAGGGAGAGGTCAACAGCGAATATGAAGACGGTGCCTGTGCCTTCTCACCCGACTACAAGACGATGTACTTCACACGCTGCCTCATCGACGGCACCTCGCCACGAGCAGCACAGATATACAAGTCGGCACGCTCGGATGCCTCGTGGGGTGCCCCCACACTATGTGAGCTGGTCAAGGACACCATCTCCTCATTTGCACATCCTGCCGTATCGCCCGATGGGGCGTGGCTCTACTTCGTATCGGACATGAGTGGCGGACTGGGCGGACTCGACATCTGGCGCATAGCCATCACGAGCGATGGGTTTGGCGGAGCAGAGAACCTGGGCGGTGACATCAACACGCAGGGAGACGAGATGTTCCCCACGTTCCGCCCCAACGGCGACCTCTACTTCTCCTCGGACGGCCATTTAGGCATGGGCGGACTCGACATATACTGTGCCACACCAGACGAGGACAACCGCTGGACGGTGACCAACATGCAGGCTCCCGTGAACTCACCAAACGATGATTTTGGCATGACCTTCGAGGGTGAACTGACTCGTGGCTACTTCAGCAGCAACCGCGGTGATGCACGCGGATGGGACCACATCTACTCTTTCTATCTGCCCGAAACCGTACACAACCTTACAGGATGGGTGTACGAGAAGGATGGCTATGAGCTTACCGAGAGTATCGTGTACCTTATCGGCAACGATGGCACAAACGAAAAGTTAAATGTGAAGACCGACGGTTCGTTCACCAAGCGACTCACTCCGGGTGTAAGCTACGTGATGCTGGGCACTTGCGACGGCTACCTCAACTATAAGCAGGAACTGGTGGCCGACAGCACCGTAGAGGACCGCGAGTATACACTACAGTTTCCCCTCTCATCCATCACCAAGCCAGTGCTCATCGACAACATCTTCTACAAGTTTGACTCGGCCGAACTGACCGACTCGTCAACCGTAGCACTCGACGAGCTGGTACGTCTGCTATCCGACAATCCTGGCACGGTCATCGAGCTGGGTGCCCACTGCGACTACAAGGGACGCGATGAATATAATGAACGCCTCTCGCAACGCCGTGCCGAGTCGGTGGTCAGATATCTCATATCGCAAGGCATCGAGACCGACCGCCTCGTACCCAAAGGATACGGCGAAAGCACTCCCAAGACCGTCACCCGCAAAATGGCCGAAAAGCACACCTTCATGAAAGAGGGCGACACGCTCACCGAAAAGTATATCCTCGCCCTGCCCGAAGAGCTGCAGGAAGTGTGCAACGCCGAGAACCGCCGCACAGAGTTCCGCGTGTTGCGTACTACGTATAGGCTATATGAATAATAGGCACGATATATCGCGCCTATTATTCATATAATCAACAGCAAGATGTCTACTTCCTCACTTTACACCTCTCGTACGACTCCACATAGCGCTTGTACTTGTCAGGATAGATATCCTTGGCAGTAATAATCATGGCTGTATCGTAGCAGTCACCGAAGTCGGGGTCGAAGGTCGTGCCGAAAGTCTTCATTGTGGGTGACAGACCGATATAGAGGTGGATAAACGGAGGGATAGTGTCGCCCAATGACTTGACGTAGTTGTTGAGAATCGTATAGTTTTCCTTGTAGTCGGCCCCTGTGAACATCTCCTTGAAGAAGGCTGCCTGCTCGGGAGTGCAGGTCTCGGGATTCTTTGAGGTGATGAGCCCTTCACGGTCGCCAAAGCTCATATCGAGGTAGTATACCATCGCCTTGCGACTCATCTCGGGACTGGTGCTATAAATGGTGACCTTACCTGAAAGATACTTCACTGTGGGGTCGGTGGCGATGAGTCCACCAATGCCATCCCACAGGTTGTCGAGGGCGAAAAGCGCCTTGCGGCCTCCTGCGGCACTCTGATACTTAGGCTGCACGAAAGCACGAGCCATCTCGATGCAGTGGGGGAACTCATTGTCGAGGAACTGCTGAGAAAAGTCGAACAGATGCTCGGTATTCACATAAGGCTGCCCGTTGTCGTGGAACGAAGCCAACTTCCAACGGGTGAAGCGGTAGCCACCGATGATCTCATCGGCTTCGGGATTCCACACGATGAGTTGGAAGCAAGCGGGATCCTCGAGGTCAAAATGGTCGAGGTCGCAATCCTTACCGCTACCACCGCCCACAGCGCGAAACGAGACTTCGCGCAAACGGCCAATCTCACGCAGAACGTTGGGAGCGGTCTCATTGTTTACTACATAAAGTTCATTGTCTCCGCGATTGGTAGTGCGAAGGAAAGTGTTGCCGTTGAGCTCACTCTTGAGTAACTCTACGCTTACGGGATCAATAATAGGAGGCATCATAAGCATGAATAATTAAGAATTAAAAATTAAAAGTTCGCACATCGCGGGAATCTCCATTTCACCATCCGGATAGACGACAATAGTGCAAAGCCTTTACTTTTTAATTATTCATTTTCAATTGTTAATTTAATGACTACATATTCATAACACATCCATTACCCTCGGCCAGCTTTGCCACCTTGTCTTTTATCTCGGCAGCCCATTGGAGGTCAGATTTGCTACGGTCGAAAGTGGTATAGGGAATCGGTTCTCCGAAGGTGATGACAAACTCATTGCCACGTTGCTTGAAGAGTTCGTCTACAAGGTAGAGCATACCGATATTGACTTTGAGCTTGAGCAAACGGCTCACCTTGGCAAGGAAGAAAAACCACTTGGAATTATGACCCGAGATGTGAATGGGCACCACATCGCGCTCATGACGACGCGACTGCGTGATGAACATCTTCTTCCATGGCATTTCGGTTATCTTGCCTTTAATCTTACGGGCACAAAGTCCTGCGGGGAACACCAGCACCTGCTTGTCCGACTCGAACATTTCAGCAATGCGTGTACCGAGGTCGCGCGACTGCTTCGATGAGAGGTTGTTGACCGGCACGAAAAACTCCGTCAAGGGCTTCAAATGAGCCAAGAGAGGTGTTACGGGCACCTTGAATCCATCGCCATACAGTTTATGGAACACCGAGCCTATAATCAAGGCCTCGGGACCTCCAAGCGGATGATTACAAGCGAAAAGATACTTCTCGCCAAGGTCCAAATGCTCCTCGCCACGTGTACGGAAGGTGATATTGAGGTATTTGAGAGCATCATCGAAGAAGCCTGCACCCACGGGGCACTCGGCCTGCATGATAGCCTCGTTGATTTGGTCCTGATGAAGACGACGCTTGAGGAAATTGATGACAAAGCGCGGCAATTTCTTGCGCAACTTAGGCCCCAGTATCTTGTCTATGTCTACGAATAAGCTTTCTCTTTCGTTGTATCTCTCCATAATTCTTACGTATAATCAGGTAGAAAATAAAGCCAATCGCAATCCATACCAACAGTATCACACGGCTCTGGAATGCCAGATAGCCAGGCATACCGGGAATAAGCAACAGCGACAGGAAGAACAGTGAGCACAAGCAACCCAAGACACCTACCCACACCTGTTTTGTATCGTTAGCCTTGCGAGCCATGATGGCAGCCGAACCTGTGGTATAGGCAAATACGATGGCAGCGCCAACGCTGGTCATATCGACAATCCAGTTGAGCACTTCGCGACCAAACCACGGAGCAAACAGACTCATCACCATAATGAAGAGAATGGCGTTGCGCGGAGTACCATGCTTGGGAGAGAGGAACTTGAATACTGCAGGCAGACTGCCCTCATCGGCCATCGCATACATCAAGCGCGAGGTTGAGATATAGAAGGCATTCATTCCCGACACCACGGCACAGAACATGGCGATACCGAGGATTACCAAGCCTACGAGGCCTAACGTCTGGCGCACCACAAAGCCCGTAGGCCAGTTTTCACGCGAAGCCAGCAGGTCTTGCCACGGCACCAAGCCTGTAGCAGTCACCGTACATACAGCGATATAGAGCAGGGCAGCGATAAAAATGGCCAGCACCATGATGCGTGTCGATTTCTTGTGGTCAAAGTTATACTCCTCGGCACTTTGCGGTATACAGTCGAAGCCGATGAACGCCCAAGGTGCCATAGCCACGATACTGAACACGCCACTCCACCAATTGACACCCTCGGGGAAGCCAGGAGCCAAGTTACTCCAATCAGACATGCCCATCACCAGGCACGAGATAAGGCAAATGCAGCCCACGAGCGTGAGCGAGATGGCCGTCTGCAGCCATGCAGCCTGCTTGATGCCCTTGATATTTATGAGTGCCATGAGTACGATGAAGACCGATGCCAACACCACCTCGCCGGCATACACGTCCCACCCGGCCACCTGATAGAGCAATCCGCGCTGTATGATACCCGGGAACAGATAGCGGCTGATGAGTGCCAAAGCCGTAGCATTGAGCGGGATAAGACTCCAATAAGCCAGAATCATACCCCAGCCACACACAAAGGCATTGCGCTTGCCAAAGGCCTCCTTGGTGTAGATAAACTCACCGCCACTGACGGGAAACTTGCGGATAAGGTATCCGTAACTAAGTGCAATCACGATAATCAGAAATGCTCCGATGAGCATACCCAATGCCGTACCCAGCGGACCGGCTTTCGGCAAAAATGCGTTACCCGGGAGCACAAAACATCCCCAACCAATAATCGCGCCCAATGCCAAAGCCCACACATCGAGGGGGCGCATCGAGCGTTTGAATTTACCATTAGACTCAGACATAAATGTAGTTTTTAACTGTTGCATATACCCGATTCTACACCGTATATATGCAGACAATTTGCATAATAGTTGCGACAAAGATAACAATATTATTTCTCTTCCAAGAAATTAACATACTTTTTTATTCGTCAACACAAATATTTTTTCAAAGAATTGCATAAAGCCTCAAAAAGTGTGCAGTAAAAAAACAGACTATACTATCAAAATCTCTAAAATTTATTAGTAGGAAACAAAACAATGCTTATATTTGCACAAAAAACAAGAATCCATGTCCAATCTAACAAGTAAGTATCTGCTGTCAACCATTCTACTCTCTCTGGTGACATTAACTGTATACGCTGGCGAACCGATAGAAATGACCAGCACGCAAGCTACTGGCTATTACAAGAACTTCAGCAAAAGGTGGGTCACCTGCCATGACCCCTCTATTGTATGGAACCCGGAGACGCAGAAATACTATATCTTCGGTAGTCACGTAGCCCAAGCTTCAACCCCTGACTTACAGAATTGGACCATCTTCCGGGCTCCATGGGGCACCGTATCGGCCAACGGCACCATCAACTCTGGTGTAGCGAATGCGGCAGCCTTTGTCACCAACCAAACGAAGTCTATCACCATTGGAGGCAATGAAATAGCGTTCGGCAACTTCAATGCCCACGATTGGGCCGCAGCCTATGGTGGCGACTACAATGTAGACGGCAATATGTGGGCACCAGACATCATCTATAACGAGGCAATGCAGAAGTGGTGCATGTACCTGAGTGTAAACGGCCCCCACCACAACAGTGTCATCATTCTACTTACCGCCGACCAAATTGACGGCACGTACATATATCAAGGGCCGGTGGTATATACTGGATTCAAGACCAAGAACGATGAACGCATTTCATGGAAGAAGACTGACCTGGAGCTTGTATTGGGCGAACAGTCTACCCTCCCCTCACGCTACGAACACCCCAACGACTGGGGTGACTACTGGGCCAATGGCATAGACCCTTGTGTGTTTTATGACGAAGAAGGGAAACTGTGGATGAGCTACGGCTCGTGGTCGGGGGGAATATGGATGCTGGAACTGGACGAGACCACCGGGTTGCGCGACTATGACGTAACCTACACGAGCGACTATACCGCCAAAAGGAAGGGAGTGACACAAGATCCCTATTTTGGAAAGAAAATCGCCGGTGGATACTACGTCTCGGGAGAGGCTTCGTATATAGAGCATATTGGTAAATATTATTACCTATTCATGTCATACGGGTTCTTCGATTCTGTAGGTGGCTACCAGATGCGTATTTTCCGTTCAGAGAGCCCTGATGGGCCGTACGTGGACGGATTGGGGAAGAGTGCCATTTTCAGCAATTACACAATGAACTATGGCCCTAATGCCGACACACGCGGACAGCTCCTTATGAGTGCGTATGCCGACTGGGGATTCATGAAGCAGGGAGAACTATCGCAAGGGCACAACAGCGCAATAGCAGCCCCCGACGGACGCTCTTATTTAGTATACCACACACGTTTCAATGACGGCACCGAGGGACATCAAGTGCGTACCCACCAGCTCTACCTCAATGAGAAAGATTGGTTGGTCGTTTCGCCTTTTGAGTACAATGGCGGGCTCACGACAGATACCGATATAGCCACCCAACAGATTATTCCTACCGAACAGATTCCTGGAGTCTACAACCTGCTTGTACACCGCTATCCGCTCAACTATAAGGAGCGCGAGGTGGTAACTCCCGTAAAAATAACTCTGCATGCTGACGGGACAGTTAGTGGAGCATACAAGGGTACCTGGAATATCGTAGAGGGCACCAGTTACATGAATATCAAGTTGGGAAGCTATACCTATCAAGGTGTACTTGTAGAGGAACAAATGGATGTGCGCACTATACGCGCTATCACCTTCTCTGCATGTGCCAACAACGGAGTACATATTTGGGGATATCGCATGCGCGACGATTACGCATTAGCCTACCAGCTTAACAATCAGGACATCCCCATTACCTATAGACAACGAGTATCAAGCAACATAGACCTCACTAACCTGCAGGTAACTGACAATGTCAACATCAAATGGGACAGCAGCCTACCCGAAATCATCTCTGAAGGTGGACGGTATAATCCCGCAGGACTATTACAGGACACACTTGTAGAGCTAACCGCACATATATCTGCCGGTGACTATTATTGGGAAAAGGACTACACCGTCATTGCCAAGGCAGAAGAATATCCAACACACGATTGGAAAACAGGAGCAGTTGCCTACTATGACTTTGACAACGACATTAATTATAATTGGTTGGATTCAACCGAGCGTGCCTATCTGCTTAAGGCTGGCACCAATAGCAAGCCAACATTGGAAAGCGATGATATACGTAACGGAAAATTTGTCCATATCACCTCAGGAAAGAACGGGAATGAGAGCTACGTATCCATCCCAAATCCTTTTCTACAAGAAGAAATTGAGGAAGGAATTACCCTCAGTTTCTGGACTCGTCGAGATGACAGCGATAATTGGGACGCTCTATTTGCTTTCTATAACAAAGCCAATAACGCACGCCTTTATATGACTGGAGGTGGTTATATAGGTTACAACAACAATGCCGGGAACTGGCTCGACATCAACCACCCCGATTCATACAAGAAAGACCCCATCGGTGTGAACAAATGGCATTTAGTGACTATCACCATCAGCCGGAAGTCCACCAGTGGCATCACCCTATACATCGATGGAACCAAAGTTAGTGGTTGTACATATAATGGCAATTTGAACGGCAGTACTATAAATAAGGCTTCAGCTTTCGACTACAATCTGTTAGTTGACCATATCACCACCTGTTCAAGACTCACATTCGGATACGGCTCATTTTGGGGAAGTCCAAATGCGTGCTTCGATGATGTGATACTACACAATCGAGTATTATCACGTCTGGAGGTATCGGCACTAAAGCAAATGATGAATCGTGTATATAACCTTGGAGAGGCCGTGGGGATAAAGGAACCACCTACATTTATTATGGAAGAGCCTTCCAATGGCATCATATATGACCTCAGCGGTCGCCGTGTGATATCGCCCAACAAAGGCATCTATATCATCAACGGTAAAAAAGTGGTGATTAAGTAACATTCTGCATTCCCCACAAGGAGACAAGAGGGTGTGTCCGAGACACATCCTCTTTCAAATCAGTCAAATGACAAATAAGGTGTAAGCCGCTCTATATCGGACTCGGAGAATTCATCGAGGAAGAGCAACTGCCGAACCGAGCGGATGTGCCCCTCGCGCTTACGCAGTTCCACGATAGCCTTTGCCTGATAAAAAGATAGATACGGATGTGAGCGCAACTGGGTCAGCGAGAGGTTGTTCACATTCAGTATGGCTGTGGGTGGTGTACTCACATGTACCCAATCGCCCAGATCCTCCGGCAGTACCTCAAGATCGCGTAATTGAACGATGTTATGATAGCCACCGAGTCGTTCGCGATAGTCAACAATCATCTTAGCATATACGGGACCAATACCCGGTATCTTCATCAACTCGGATGTATCGGCACGGTTGAGGTCGACAAACTGACCCGATTTATGCTTGGCACGCATATACTCAGCATAGGGATGCTCGCGCTGCATCGTATCAGAAGAAAGCATTATAGGCAAAGGTTCGGACTCATCAGTCAATAGTTTTTCCTTAATAAATCCTGCAGGTTTAGGAATGGCGATATAAGGCATTATACGAGTAAAGACAGAATCGTGCAATCCATAGATACGTGCTAAATCTTCGGATCGACGAAACTCCCCACCAGCCTTACGATAGCGAAGGATATTCCTGGCCACACGTGGTGGAAAGCCCACGGAGAGTAGCTCCAGCGAGTCAGCCGTATTGGGATTAAAGGGACGAAGTTCAATCTTCACGATAGGTTGCTGGGAACTGGGTAATGCTAGGCGCATTGCTACAGAGTCAGTGCCGAGTGACACCGTTACCTCCTCACGGTGCCACATAGGTTTCGCCCAAAGCAACATTAAAGCCACAATAATCAACACAGCCAACAGAATGATAGCCCTACGGTCTTGCCGGGAGAAAGTGAACCAATCACGCCACATAAAAGTTATGATTTTATAGAACAAATGTAATTGATTATTCCTACCTTTGCAACGTTTCTCAGAACTTTATATGATGAACTATATAAAAAAATATCCCCTCTCCATCATTATCATCGGGATTATCCTCTTCCTCTCTTTCTTCAACCCACCCGATACACCGCTCAATCAAGTGACCAATATCGACAAAGTACTACACTTCCTCATGTATTTCGGTTTCTGCAGCGTACTGTGGTTTGAGTACCTCATGAGCCATGAGCACAATGATGCCCGCCGCCTCGTCCCTTGGGCCATCATCGCGCCCATCCTCTTCAGCGGACTGGTAGAGATAGGCCAGCAAACCCTCACCCCTACCCGAGCCGGCGATTGGTGGGATTTCCTCTTCAACACACTCGGATGCCTTGCAGCTGTTCTGTTCAGCCAGCTTGTCACACGTCGTGTGGTAAGACGTTGGAAAGCCAAAAGAGAACAGCGTACAAGCTCCTAAAGCGTTGGGGGAATGCAGAAATCACATGAAAAACTTTGTTATTAGGAAATATCACACTATATTTGCAAGGAAAATCACACACTTAATGCCTATAGAAGAAGTACACACTGGCACAACATTATTATTTAATCTTAATACAAAATTTATCTATGAAAGTAAGACACATTCTTTCCGTAGCATTGGCTGCACTGCTCGCAACTGGCGGTCTTAATGCCCAATCGCTTTCACCCTCTACCAAGACTCATTGGGACAAGGGTACTCTTGTAGTGGAAACTCCCGAACGTCCTGCTGGCCAGGAGCACGTACTCGGTCTCACCGCCCCGAAGCTCGAAACTGTACGTGTAGGATTCGTAGGTCTCGGCATGCGCGGTCCTGGTGCTGTCACACGTTTCTGCCACATCCCTGGTGTAGAAATCGTTGCTCTCTGCGACTACGAAGAGGCTCGTGCTGAAGCCTGCCAGAAGTCGCTCCGCGAGGCAGGTCTAATGCCCGCTGCCATCTACTCAGGCGAAAAGGGTTATGAGGAACTCTGCAAGCGCAATGACATCGACCTTGTGTATATTGCTACCGACTGGAACCACCACTTCCCCGTTGCCAAGTTTGCCATGCAAAACGGCAAGCATGCAGCTATAGAGGTTCCTTCAGCAATGAACCTCGAGCAATGCTGGGAGCTCATTGACCTCTCAGAGCAGACACGCCTCCACTGCTTCATCCTCGAAAACTGCTGCTATGACTACTATGAGATGAATGCCCTTGCAATGGCTCAGGACGGCGTATTCGGCGAGATTATCCGTGCCGAAGGTGCCTACATCCATGGCCTCGAATGGTTCTGGGACTATTACTGGAAGGATCCCAACGACAATGACAAGGACAACCTCCACTGGCGTATGAAGTACAACATGGAGAATCGTGGCGATGTATACGCCACCCACGGCCTCGGCCCCGTTGCTCAGTGTCTTGACATTCACCGTGGCGACCGTTTCACTACACTCATCGCTATGGACACCGAGAGTTTCGTAGGTAAGGAATGGGTAGCAAACAAGACTGGTAGAGAGTGCAAGGAGTTCCGTAACGGCGACCACACCACTACACTCATGCGTACAGCTAACGGTAAGGTAGTGGAGATTCAGCACAACGTGATGACTCCCCAGCCCTACAACCGCTTGTTCAAGCTCACAGGTACCAAGGGATATGCCACCAAGTACCCCACACCAGAGTATGCACTCTCAGGCGAAGTCTTCAAGGGTACCGATGCCCCTCAGGTAGACAACCTCAACGCTCACGGCTTTATCAACGCAGAGCAGAAGAAGGCACTCGAAAAGAAGTACTACCACCCTATCCTCACCAAATATGGCGAGAAGGGTCGCGACATGGGTCACGGCGGTATGGACTATATCATGGATGCACGTCTCGTATACTGCCTCCAGAATGGTCTGCCCCTTGATATGGACGTATACGACATGGCCGAGTGGTGCTCATTGGCAGAGCTTGGTGCTCTCTCAATGGACAACAACTGCGCTGCAGTAACCTTCCCTGACTTTACTCGTGGTCACTGGAATGACCAAAAGGGCTATAAACACGCTTATGCTCCTGCCGAGGAAGAGGCCGCCACTGAGGCAAAGGCCGAGGCCTACACAGCCGCACAGAAAGCAGCCACTGCTGCCTGCAACCTCTGGACACTTTACGACAATGTGAAGAATGCTGCTGATGCCAAGGAGAAAGCAAAGGCTCAGAAAGCATATGACCGCGCTGTCGTAAAGGCTGAGAAGCAGATTGCAAAGGCTCTGAAAGCAAAGAAATAAACCCGACTTTATAGGTCAAAATAGTAAAGGCAACTCCAGGCGGAGCTGCCTTTATTTTATTACTTATAATAATAACAAACTTTGTAAAAAAAAGTGATCTTCACGCCAGTTCTCTAAAAAAACGTTTTTTAGAGGAAAGATATGACAAATATAATCCTATAACAAAAATCAGAAACAATAGCCTAAGCGTATACTAAAGCTCAAAGCTATATTATCATTCCTCTTCCCAAACAGATCCCATAATGCAAAGCCATGGTGATACCCCGTCTCAGCTGGCACACCCAAAGCATACCCTCCACCTACCCAGGCATCCACAAGCAACCTGCCATAATTCATCTGACAGCCGGTAGTAACAAGCAACGCTCCCATTCGAGCAGACTTACGCAGCCGGGACTCTTGAGCGTCATAGGAATAATGAGAATAAATTGCCTCAGGACGAAGATAAAACCCTTGTAGACCACCATCATGATTGCCTGCCAAGAAGAACTTATGACCATAACGAACAGTAAATCCTTGCGGCCTATTGCGAAATCTATCATAGCCTGCACCAATCATACTACCGCAGATTTCACCAGTCTGGTGCTTAGCAAAAGCCCTCTCATACGACACCTTCGTACTGCCAGTAATCCAAGAAAGGAAAGTCACCTTCACCGCATTTGTAAAACTCTCTCCTGCCCTACTATGCGCCACGCAGCATACACACAACAGGAGAACATACATCCTTATCTTTTTCATACAAACTATTCCTAATATATAATATATTTCATCAACAGCAAACTACTATAGGATTTAGTTAGCAAACCGTCTACATTAGGCCATAAATCATTGAACGTTATCGACTTCGTCACATAGCCTCTGACGCATTTACAGAGAAATCGCATGCCAGCATGCATCCCGCTCGTTGCCAGTCTGTCCGTCTCCAGTTTCCTTTTCGTCCCTGGATAACGAAAGAGAGAGGAGCCTCCATTACTGACTGCTCCTCTCTCCTGAAAACGGCGGCTACCTACTCTCCCACTTGCGCAGTACCATCGGCGCGGTCGGGCTTAACTTCTCTGTTCGGAATGGGAAGAGGTGGAACCCCGACACTATAACCACC
>Ga0233360_1000032_pt1 | contig 47026 bp, 48 predicted proteins | sample ElkDunMinimDraft_20_FD_180671 | JGI IMG/M metagenome (GOLD analysis project Ga0233360, IMG submission 180671) | Fecal eukaryotic communites from dung pellets of Tule Elk in California, USA - Elk Dung A0 | ecosystem: Host-associated > Mammals > Digestive system > Large intestine > Fecal | place...
AGTCGGGGCGGGCGCTGTCATCGGCCATGATCATCACCTCGGAAGGACCTGCAGGCATATCTATGGCGGTGCCCTGCGCACTGACCATCTGCTTGGCCTTGGTCACATAGCGGTTGCCCGGACCAAATATCTTGTATACGCGCTCTATGCTCTCGGTACCGTAGGCCATGGCAGCGATGGCTTGTGCGCCACCCAATTTATATATGGTGCGTACACCACACAGCTGGGCAGTGTAGAGCACTACGGGATTGACCTTGCCGGTGGTGCGGTCGCATGGGGTACACAGCACAATCTCCTCGCAACCTGCAATCTGGGCGGGGAGTGCCAGCATGAGGATAGTAGAGAAGAGTGGGGCACTGCCACCGGGGATATATAGACCTACGCGGCGTATGGGGAGCACACGGCGACGGCAGTGCACACCGGGCATGGTGCATACATCTACCGCAGTTGTGTGCTGTGCCTTATGGAAAGCGCTGATATTGCTCGCCGCCTGGCGGATGGCGGCTTTGAGTTCGTCGCTCACCAAGGACTCGGCTTCGGTAAACTCGGCCTCGGAGACTTGCAGCGATTCGGGGCAACGTCCGTCAATCTCTGTGGTGATGGCACACAGAGCCTCGTCACCTCCCTGGCGGATGCGCTCAAGGATAGTGCGTACACGTTGTTCTATGACTGTGTCGTTGTCGGTGGCGCGCAGCATCAGCGCAGGCCAGGTCTTCTTATCGGGGGTAATGTAGGTTTGTAGCATATAAAATTAAATGGAGCCCTCCCCCTTCCCCTCCCAAGGAGGGGTGACTCGGTCATCGTGGAGAAGGGCTTTTCTTTTATAATATATATTACTATTGTTGTTAGGTATACTTTTTGTGATGCCTGCAAGCCCCCTCTCCTTGGGAGAGGGCGGGGGGAGAGGCCTCTCTTTATTCAATCACCTTGTCCAGATCCAGCACGAGGATACCTTCTGCACCAATCTGCTTGAGGCGCTCTATCTTGTCCCACAGCTCGTCGGCTTTCACTACGGAGTGCAGTGAGCACCAGGATTTGTCGGCCAAAGGCATCACCGACGGACTGCGCATGGCGGGCAGTATGGTGATGGCCTCGTCTACCTTATCGGCAGGGAGGTTCATCAGGATGTACTTCTTGCCGCGGCTGCCCGTGACAGCATCGATGCGGAAGAGCAGCGAGTCGAGAATGGCACGCTTCTCGGGCGAGAGGTTGGGGTTGGCGATGAGCACAGCCTCGGATCTGATGACCTGTTCCACCTCCTTGAGTCCGTTCGACACGAGGGTACCGCCCGACGAGACGATGTCGAAGATGGCATCGGCAATGCCTGCTGCGGGAGCTATCTCCACCGAGCCCTTGATGACGCGGATGCTGGCCTCGATACCCTGCTCGGCGAAGAAGCGGCGCAGGATGTTGGGGTAGGAGGTGGCGATGCGCTTGTCCTGGAAATACGCGGGTGAGGTGTACTCGTCGGCTTTGGGGATAGCCAGCGAGATGCGGCAACCGCCAAAGCCCAAATGGCGCACCACCTCTACCTCTGCGCTGGTCTCGGCCACTTCATTGTAGCCCACGATGCCGATGTCGGCTGAGCCGTCGGCTACTACTTCAGGGATATCATCGTCGCGCAAGTAGAGAATTTCCAAGGGGAAGTTGCCCACGCGGTCAAGAAACTTGCGCTTCTGGTCATTCACATTCATGCCTGCATCTTGTAGCAGGTCTACGCTCTGTTCGTTGAGTCGTCCTTTCGACTGGATGGCTATTCGTATCATATCGTTTTCGTTATTCGGCTTTATTATAATAGGTATAGAAAAACAAAAAAGGACTTGCCTGATAGGTAAGTCCTTATTTGCTTGTGAAGACAAACAGCATACATCGCTTACCTTATCGGCTGATAGGGTGATGATGGCGATGTAGGCGAGTTTGCTTCATTTTCTCTTTTTACCTTAGTTTACCTTGTGCAAAGGTATAGGATTGTTTTGATAGTTGCAACAAATTGGCAAGAAAATTTGCGCTATTGTGAAAAATTATCATTAAAACCAACAAAATTCCGTCAATTTGGTTCTTTCTCTCCTCTTGTTAGGCTGTCTCGAAGCTTTTTAATAGCTGTATCTCCTCGGCCCAACGCGACTCATCAGGTGTCTCGAGTATGAGCGGGATGTTGTCGAAGCGGGGGTCTTGCATAAATCGCTTGAAGAAATCAATCCCTAACAGACCAAGCCCGATACTTTCGTGGCGGTCGACACGTGACCCAAGTGCTTTCTTTGTGTCGTTAAGGTGTATGCCTCTCAAATATGAGAAGCCTACAATCTCGCCAAACTCCTGCCATACGGCTTCATAGTTGTCACGGATATCGTATCCTGCCGAATAGGTGTGGCAGGTATCAAGGCATACACCCACGCGGCTCTTGTCCTCTACCTGAGCGATAATCTGTGCCAGGTGATAGAACGAGAATCCCATATTGCTTCCCTGTCCGGCGGTATTCTCGATGACAGCTGTCACTCCCTGCGTGTGGTCGAGGGCGATGTTGATGCTCTCGGCAATGCGTGCCAGGCAGGCGTCTTTGTCTATCTCGTTGAGGTGGCTGCCCGGGTGGAAGTTGAGCATCGTGAGTCCCAACTGCTCGCAGCGGTGCATCTCATCGTAGAAGGCTGCGCGAGACTTCTCCAACCCCTCTTCGTGCGGATGGCCCAAGTTGATGAGGTAACTGTCGTGAGGTAGTATATAGCGTGCATCGTAGCCATACTCGGCACAGCGCTCCTTGAAGAGGATGATACTCTGCTCCGTCAAGGGTTTCGAGACCCATTGGCGCTGGTTGCGGGTGAAGAGGGCAAAGGCGGTAGCACCCAGTTCCTTTGCGTTGGTGGGGGCGAGTTCTACGCCCCCCGATGCCGATACGTGTGGTCCTATATATTTCATGCTTAAATGTGGCTGTGTTTACAGTATGCCGTACTTCACGAGTTCGGTAGCCATCTCTTCCTGTACCTTGCGTGCTTCTTCGCGAGCTACAACTGCAAAGTTCTCGGTGTTGTCGGCATAGATGATGGCACGGCTTGAGTTGACGATGAGTCCGCACTCCTTGGTGATACCATACTTGCAAACCTCGCTGAGCGAACCGCCCTGGGCACCTACACCGGGTACGAGGAGGAAGTGACCCGGCACAATTTTACGGATGTCCTCGAAGAGTTGTCCGCGAGTAGCGCCTACGACGTACATCATGTTCTCGTCGTTGCCCCACTCCTGTGAACGGCGCAATACCTTCTCGAAGAGGCGCTCGCCTGTCTCCTTGTCCTCCATAAGCTGGAAGTCGAGCGAACCCTTGTTTGAGGTCAGCGCGAGCAGTATCACCCACTTGCCTTCGTAGGCGAGGAAAGGCTTCACGCTATCTTCGCCCATGTAGGGAGCTACGGTGAGGGCGTGCACATCCTGCTCCTCGAAGAATGAGCGGGCATACATTGATGAGGTGTTGCCTATATCGCCACGCTTGGCATCGGCGATGATGAAGTGGTCTGGGTAGTTTTCCTTGAGGTAAGCGATGGTTTTCTCGTATGCCTCGTAACCTTTGAGTCCATCGCACTCGTAAAAGGCGAGGTTGGGTTTGTAAGCTACGCAATAGTCGGCTGTAGCATCGATGATGGCCTTGTTGAAGGCAAAGATGGGATCCGCTTCGTTCAGCAGGTGAGCGGGAATCTTCTTGGTGTCGGTGTCGAGGCCTACGCAGAGGAATGACTTGCGCGCTTTGATGTTCTGGATGAGTTGTTGTTTGTTCATAGCTATTTATTTACAATTTACAAATGTGCTAATTACTATTTATTAATTAGATGATTTGACTATTTTTACGACAACTTATTGACTGAATTACAAAATTGTAGAATCGTACATCAATCGTAAATAGTCAAGTTGTAGATTACAACTGGCTCTCCTTCAACCTTTCTGCATTCTCGGCTACCATCAGCTGGTCAATGCATTCCTGTATGTCGCCGTTCATGAAGGCGGCGAGGTTGTAGATGGTGTAGTTGATGCGGTGGTCGGTGATGCGTCCTTGAGGATAGTTGTAGGTGCGTATCTTGGCCGAGCGGTCTCCGGTGGATACCATGGTCTTACGCTTCGAGGCGATGTCGTCGATGTATTTCTGATGCTCCTTGTCGTAGATGAATGTGCGCAGGCGCGAGAGGGCACGCTCCTTGTTCTTCGGCTGGTCGCGGGTCTCGGTACACTCGATGAGTATCTCTTCCACCTCTCCCGTGTTGGGGTTCTTCCAGTTGTAGCGCAGGCGCACACCCGACTCTACCTTGTTTACATTCTGACCTCCGGCACCACTGGAGCGGAAGGTGTCCCACTTGATCTCTCCCTCGTTGATTTCTACCTCGAAGGCTTCGGCTTGGGGCAGACAGGCCACAGTAGCTGCTGAGGTATGCACACGGCCCTGTGTCTCGGTGGCAGGCACACGCTGCACGCGGTGTACGCCCGACTCATATTTCAGCGTGCCGTATACCTTCTCACCGCTGACGCTGAAGATGATTTCCTTGTAGCCTCCGGCGGTGCCCTCATTGAAGCTCGACACCTCCATGCGCCAACCCTTCTGCTCGCAGTACTTGGTGTACATCTTGAAGAGGTCGCCGGCAAAGAGTGCCGCTTCATCGCCACCCGTGCCGCCACGTATCTCCATGATGACATTCTTGTCGTCTTCGGGATCGGCAGGCACCAGAAGCAGCTTTATCTCTTCCTCGAGTGCGGGCAACTGGCTTTCGCAAGCATCAATTTCCTCGCGAGCCATCTCACGCATATCGGCATCATTCTCCGTGGCGAATAGCTCTTTGGCCTCTTCGAGCTGGCGGGTCAATTGCATATAGCGGCTATGCGCTTCCATCAGTGCGCCCAGCTCTTTATATTCCTTGTTTAACTTTACGAATCGGCGCATGTCGGCTATTACGGCAGGATCGGTGATGAGGAGTTCTATCTCCTCGTACTTGCCTACCAGCCCATCGAGCCGCGCCATCAAACTGTTTTCTGCCATAAATACTCTAAATATTCCACAAAATTAGTGCAAGCCGAACGGAAATGCAAATTTATTTGCAATTTCCTGAGGTGCCGCCTAATTTCTGTTGACGCACAGTGTAAATTAAAATTAGTGCAAGCCGAACGGAAATGCAAATTTATTTGCAGTTTCCTGAGGTGCCGCCTGATTCCTGTTGGTGGTATGATATATGCGATGTTCGTGTTTGTGCCAATTTACTTCGTGTTTATCCTTGTTGGATTGTCCAAAATATCGACAGATTGGAATATTTGAAGACTTTTTGGCCAATTTGGTGGAATGAATGGATTATTTTGTGTCGAATATCGCCGTACCTTTGCAACGTCAAAAATGACGAGGCGAAGCGCAATTGAGAAACAAAGGATACTTAACCTGCAACTATGAGCGAAAGACCCAAATATAAACTGAAAACTACCAAGGTGGAGAAGAGTGTGGTGGAGGCCTACAAGAAATTGGAGCGAAGTGTGGTAGAGAGCTACTTTGCAGTGGAGAATGCATTCGTGGGGGCTTACCAGAAGATTGAGGACAAGTTTGTGGATACTTTCTTGGAAGAAGTCACCGACGATAACGAGGAAAGATTAACGAGGAACGATGACAAGAATAAAAATCTGTGATAATCGCGTGAAATCCTGTGTCATCTGTGGTCCATTAAAAACTATAACAACAAATATTAATCAATTAAAGTAGAAAAAGAAATGAAGAAGATTTATTCAATCGCAGCTGCAATGCTCGTCGCAATGGCTGCAACAGCGCAAACAGACAAGAAGTGTGACAACGCATGTGCCAACGACAGCATCGTGGCAGACACCATCGTAGTGTATACCCTCAAGACCGGCAAGGTAGGCGAAGGCGTAGTGAAGGGCTACAAGGCCATCGAGAATGGTGTGGTAGGTGGCTATAAGACTATCGAGAATGGTGTGGTAAGCGGTTACAAGAAAATCGAAGAGAAGTTCGTACAGGCTTTCTTGAACCAAGAGAAGAAGGTTGTGAAGAAGAATAAGAAGAACGACAAGAAATAAGGGGACATTCGATCAGACATATATTAATTGTTTTAACCTAAACCATTAACTATGAAAAAGTTTATAGCAACATTCGCCCTCGTGGCAACCGTAATGGGTATGCAGGCCCAGAATGAAACCAAGGATTTTGTGAACTACGAGCGTGGCTACCGTGCCGATATCGCACTGAGCACTTCCATCTCTGAGCAGTACAGCATCACCACCAGCCACGGCTACAGCTTTGGCAACGGACTCTATGTAGGTGGTGGCGTAGGCTTCACTGCCGAGACCTTCCTCAACTTCGAGGATGAGCCTCACTACCTCGTACCCCTGTTTGCTGATGTCAAGTACACCTTCCTCAACAAGCGCGTATCGCCCTTCGTGTCGGCTCGCGTAGGTGGCATCTTCAACACCGAGTATCAGATGCACCGCATGCTCATCAACCCCATGGTGGGTATCGATGTACGCCACTTCAGCATTGGCCTCGGCTATGAGCTGCAGCACAACTTCAAGGGACTCATCGAGAACAAGGCTTCTATGCACAATGTGCGCCTGAGCGTAGGGTATACATTTTGATTTAAGGAGTTAAAGGAGAATGTTATTTAGGAGATACGGAGATAAATGGAGTTAAAAGGAGATAAATGCAGATAGCTTATTTCGCGCGAAAGTAATAGCCGAATATTGAGCGAATTTGCATAATCATAGGCAAGATAACTCTTGTTCGTACCTCCCATTTTTTCTGCTTGGCATGCCCAATAGTTTGCGTATCCACGGTTATTTAATTAAATATCCGTGGATATTTCATCACGTATCCGTGGTTACGTGAGTTTTTTGCTTTGCCCTCATGGTTTATTGTCTATATGCAGCAGACTTTTCTTATATATGACTTTACCATATTTCCTTCTGCGATTTTTGCATCTGTTCTTGTATCGCTGATCTTGACGATATGAAGAAGGAGAGAGCTGCAACCCTGCTTGCGATGCATCGCTGTAGCACTGCGCAGCTACTCCCAGAGCAATACATAGTTTTGATTTTTCCATAATTCTGTTCTTTTCTTAGGTGATACAATGGGGATTTGTTTTGTCGGTGCAAAGATCGAGCGGGCAGATTTTTCTCACAAGGGCAGCCCGATTTTCGGAAAATGTCACTAACTTTGCAGCACAAAACAGAAAAAGTTACAAGGCAGAGAACCCCATTTGGGTCTTTGACATCACGAGTAAGTCTCTCCTCAATGCCTATATCAGGCACCCCGAGCATCATCCCCGCCCTGACACCTAAACCTAAACATATATGCCAACAAAGAACTTCGAGACTGCACAGAAAATTGTAGCCGAGACCTGCCCCAAGCGCAGGCTGCAGGTAGACAGCATACGCCTGTTTGCCGGCATCATCCAACGCAAGAGCTACCACAGAGGCGATATCATACTTGCCGAAGGTAGTGTATGTCATGCCATGATGTATATAGAAAAAGGACTCGTAAGGCAGTACTACTTCAAGCACGACAAAGAGATGACCGAGCACATCGCTTGCGAGCTGGGAGTGGTGATATGCATCGACAGCTACTTCAACCAACGCCCCTCACTGCTTATCGTCGAGGCACTGGAAGACACCGTCATCTGGGAGATTCCGCACGATGCCATTGAGCAACTGGCCAGCGAGGTGCACGAGATATCGTACCTCTACCGCCGTTTCATAGAGAACTCGCTCATCCTCTCCCAAGTGAAGGCCGACATGCTGCGCTTCGAATCGGCCAAGGACCGCTACATGAAGCTCATGCACCACTCTCCCGAAATCATCCGACGGGCACCGCTCACCTATATCGCCTCGTACTTGCAGATGACACTGGAGACCCTGAGCCGTGTGCGTGCATCCATCGCCGCGACCGAATAGCCCGACTAATGCGTGGCACCAGCATAAACATACAAGAGGCCTCCCTGCGGGGAAGCCTCTTGGCATATCTATTAGTAAGAACTGCAAATGCGATGTGCTGTCTCAGCACCTTCTGCTTGCTACTGCATCAATACCTATTGAACTTATCTGATGCACAAAAACACTTAGATTTAACTTTTTTCTTTCTTATCCTTTTTTATCATTATAAACTCGGTCAACAATTCACTTTTTCCGTCTGAACTTCAGAGGAATCATTCCTGTAGGGCACATATAATTAATCGTGTCGAAATCATATATCTCCTTGCTTACAGGATAGCAACTTAAGGCCCGGTCAATAATACTAACAATCTTTTTCATACCTTTTCAGTTTGTGCTCCCTGCCATTCAGGGAGCGGTTTCTTTTACTAACTTAACTTCAATACTTAGCAGCAGGGGCGCTGTAGGCACATCGGCATCTGTCAGGTTCTTACTAATAACTGTCTTGGTCCGTCCTTATTTTTGCTGCAAAGGTAGGGGCTATCCTCCAATCACCGTCATGCCCGAAACAAAAATCTCACGGTGGGTGCCATTTATTTGATTTATGTCAAATAATGGGGCTGGAGTACTAAATGAATCTTCCACGATGCGAAAGGAATGTATACTTGGAGAAATCTCGGACAATCGTGCCAATCTTGCAGGACAAGTGACTCATGACGTAGGTTTTTAGGTTGTAACTTTGCAGTGCCGTAATATCGCATTTTCTTACGAAACAGAAAAATCATAAACCAAACCTATGCTGTCCAGTAATTTCAAACTTAAGATTCGCTCGGGCGAGTCGTTCCTCTATCGCAAGGAGGGTACCGAGAGTCAGGTCTTCGAACTTCGTATGCGCGACAAAGTGTCGCACTTCGCCTTGCAGAATGCCTGCCGCAAGGCACTCAAGCGCTTCCCCTATTTCAATAGCAGTTTCAAGGTGAAGGGCGAGTCTATCTACCTCGTGCGCAACAAGGTGAAGCCTGCCGTAGAGCGCCGCCGACATCTGCGCCCCTTGGGTGGAGCACGCACGCAGAAGAATATGCTCGACATCACCTTCTACGATAAGAGCATCTTCGTGGCCTTTCATCACGGCATGTGTGACGGACGCGGCATCATGCCCTTCATCAAGACGCTGATGTATTACTACCTGCGCCGTGTGTACAAGCTGCGCGACCTCCATATCCCCGATGTGCGCCTCGTGGGCGAGGAGATGCTGCACGGAGAAACGTCCGACCCCGTGAAAGACGGCAACTTCACGTTCGACCCCGAAAAGGTGTTCCGTGTAGACCGCACGGGATTCGAGCTCCCAGGAGTAGATCAAGAGGGGCCCGCGCCCACGCTCAACTATCGCTACGAGTATACCTTTGAGCTGAATACCTTTATGAAGGTGTGCAAGGAGCACAATGCCACGCCTCCCATACTGATTGCCATGCTCGTGCAGCGAGCCATCCTCGACGTATGCCCCTTGGCCGACAAGCCCATCACCTGCTTCCTCACCTGCGACTGGCGCGAGCATATAGGTCTGCCCAATACCTTCCGCAACTGCGTGAGCTCCATCTATCTGCCCTACAGAAAGGAGGACCACGGCAAGGAGTTGCAGCAGCTGGGTACCGAATACCGCGAACTCATAGCCCGGCAGAAGGAACTCGACTCGGGACGCTGCAGCGCCAGCATCATCAAGTACCTCTCCGACACGCTCGACAAGCTCTCCACCTACGAGGAGAAGAGTGCCATGGCCGAGCACATGGCGGGTATGGCTGCCAACACCTTCAACCTCAGCTATACGGGACGTGCCAACATGGGCGATGCCGAGCAGTACATAGAGTCTATCCACCCTTATATGAGCGGTAGCAAGGGCATATGCATACAGATGATGTCGATTGGCGATGTCATCACCGTGGACTTCTTGCAGAGCTTCGGCTCCTCCATGTATGTCGATGCCTTCTGCAAGCAGTGCCGCGAGCTGGGCCTCAAGTTTACGGGCTCGCAGGCCATACCGTTCAGCACACCGCGCGACCGCATACGTAACAAGAGTGTGATGAAGCTGCTGGGGAAGGTGCTGAAGGGAGGGCCCCGCAGCGGCGAAGCGTAAGGATGAGATGACTCCCTACCGTCACCCCATCTTTCCCGTGAGGTAAGCGCGGGTGCGCTCGTCGGTGGGGTTGGAGAACATGGTGGCGGTGTCGCCATACTCGACCAATTCGCCCAGGTACATGAACATCGACTTGGAGGAGATGCGCCGTGCCTGCCCCATGTTGTGGGTGACGATGAGGATGGTGACCTCGCGCTGCAGTTCCTGCATCAGCTCCTCGATGTGGGCGGTGGCGATGGGGTCGAGGGCCGAGGTGGGCTCATCCATCAACAGCACGTCGGGCTTCATGGCCAGGGCGCGGGCGATGCAGAGGCGTTGCTGCTGTCCGCCCGAGAGGAAGGTGCCCTTCTTGTTGAGCACATCCTTTACCTCGTCCCACAGGGCTACGCTGCGCAGGCAGCGCTCCACGGTGGCGTCCTTCTCGGCCTTGGCCAGGCGTATGCCGTTGAGCGTGTAGCCCGAGAGTACATTGTCGTAGATGCTCATCGTGGGGAACGGGGCAGGGCGCTGAAATACCATGCCTATGCGGCGGCGCACGTCGATGGGCTCCATCGACAGGATATTCTCTCCGTTGAGCAGTATCTCGCCATCGACACGTATGTTGGGGTAGAGCTCGTGCATCAGGTTGGCGGCACGCAACAGCGTGCTCTTGCCACAGCCCGAGGGACCCATGATGGCGGTGATGGTGTTGCGCTCGATGGCTGCCGACACGTACTTCACGGCCATCGTCTGCTTGGTATAGGATACGCAAGTGTTCTTAAACTCGAGGATAGGGGTTATTGGTTCCATTTCTTTGCAAGATATTTGATTCTGTTTGGATTTTATTTCGAGTTAGCTGAGAGAGGTTTTTGAGTAGATTTGCCCTCTTGAATCGCAGCAAATAGTGGTCTATTTGCAAGAATCAAGAGAGTAAAGATGGCAAAAAGAATCTCAGATAATCCGAAAAGTACATAACAAAACACATGTCAACGATAAAATTCAAACAGAATCTTAGATAACAGGTTAAGTGACAATACGAATAGCAGGAGGAAGAGCGAGGCTCCCCAGATGAGTTCCTGCAGATTGGGGTCGTTGAAGAACTCCCAGATGAGCAGCGGCACTGCCGAGATGGGCTTGTCTATAGACCATCGTATGAACGAGCAGCCGAGGGCGGTGAACATGAGCGGGGCAGTCTCGCCGATGACGCGTGAGATGGCGAGCAACACACCGGTGAAGATGCCTCCGAAAGCTGCAGGGAGCTGCACGCGGAGCATCACGCGGGCACTGTTGCCACCGAGGGCAAGGCCGGCCTCCTTGAGCGAGGCGGGGAGTATCTTGAGGGTCTCCTCGGTGGAGCGGATGATGAGCGGCAGCATCATGATGCATAGCGCCACGCTGCCGGCGATGGCCGAGTAGCCCTTCATGGGCACTACTACCCAGATGTAGGTGATGATGCCGATGATGACCGATGGCGTGCCCTGCAGCAGGTCGCTAAGGTAGCTCACCACCTGTGCAAAGCGGCGTTTGCTGTTCTCGGCCAAGTAGGCACCGCAAAGGATGCCCACGGGCACAGCCACCACGATAGCCATACCGAGCATGATCATAGTGCCGATGATGCCGTTGGCGATGCCGCCAGGGATGGGCTCTCCGGCCTCGATGGCTTTCATTGCCTTATAGGCTGTGGGCGTTGGCTCGGTGAAGAACGACCACGACAACTGGTCGTAGCCACGCAGCAGCACCTCGCCAAGGATGGCGATGAGGGGTACGGCTGTGAGCGCTGCTAAGAGGCATACGCCCCACAGCAGGGCTTTGTCTTTTATTAAGCGATTCCTAATTTTCAACTTATTCATAGTTATGATATTCTTGCGCGTTTAATCATTACCTTACCTATCAGATTGATTATTGCCGTGATGAGAAACAACACCAGTCCGATGGCAATGAGCGATGAGAGGCGCAGCCCGTCGGCCTCGCCAAACTGATTGGCGATGATGGAGGCCATCGAGTTGCCCGTAGAGGTGATAGACTCGGGGATGTTGTTGGTGTTGCCGATGAGCATCGTCACGGTCATCGTCTCGCCCAAGGCACGGCCTATGGCCAGGATATATGAAGAGAAAATACCCGACCCTGCCACGGGGAATACCACCCGACGTATCACCTCGGCACGCGTAGCTCCCAAGCTATAGGCACCCTCCTTCAGATCGTTCGGCACCATCTTTATGAACTCGGCGCTGAGAGAGGCTGCGTAGGGCACTATCATGATGGCCAACACGAGCGAGGCCGTGAGTACACCCGAGCCTTGCGGAGAGATGTTGAGCGCCATGATCAGTGGGCGCAGTGTATAGAATCCCCACAGACCATAGATGATGCTGGGGATACCGGCCAGCAGGTCGGTGACAGTGGCGAGCACGGAGGCCACCTTGGTACCCTTGAAATACTCACCCACGAAGAGTGCCACGGGGAGCGAGAAGGGGATGCAGAACAGAAGAGCCAGTGCGGTGGTCATCAGCGTGCCCGTGATGAAGGGCAGTGCACCGTACTGCTCGGCTCCCTCGGTGTAGCTCCACTCCGAGGAGGTGAGGAACTTCAGGAACCCGAAATGCTCGAAAGCTGCGTATGCATCGGACACAAGAGCGTAGATAATGCCTCCACACACCACGGGTACCGCCAAGGCGGCGAGGAAGAGAAGTCCTTTGTATAGTTTGTCGCTCATAGAGGTTGGGGATTGATAAGTTTACATCTCATAGTCTTTTCTTTTCATTTGACGCTGCGAAGGTACTGCCTTAATGTTTCATAAATGTTGCAATCTCGTTAAACGGATGTGAAATGTGGGAAGTGTATAGCAATCCTTTACTTTGGAAATGCAAACATCTAACCATATTCTATATAATGAAATGAAGGGTGTATCGTGAGACACACCCTCCATTTTAATTCCTATCCTTCTGAAGGATAGGTTAGAGCCTGTAATTGCCACATAATAAGGTTTATAAAACATTAAGATAATAGCCCTACAAGACTAACGAATAATATGAATATTCCCGAACCCTTTAAATTTCCACCAAATATTAAAGTAACAACGATTCCAACCTCTCATACGTTTCCAAGGTTGTTTCACACATTGCTTATCAACCTTTTGTTTAAAGAACCCACAACGTCTATTTTGACAGAATTTTCTTAAAGGGCAAGTAAAGGTTCCATTAGAAAGAAACACTCGATGGATTTGCATCATAGCATAGACGTTAATTACTTCCTTCTTGGTTATAAAAACATTTTTAGGACTAGAGAAATCAAAAAAGTTATTACTATTAGTTGTCAATGGAGTACCAAATATATCTTGTAAATCCATAAACATCCTATTATTTGTGATATCACCTCCTTCAATTAATGATTGAAAAAAAGACGGATTATCCAACCTAAGTTTTCTACTTCTATCCAATATATTTTTATACCATATCTCAATATTCTTCCAGTACCATACTCCTCCCAAGTATTCTTTCATAACATCTTCAGCTCCTCCTTGAAACGCAGTATATGCTTCATGAAAGTTTAATTGTCCCAGTGATGAGATATTCATTTTGTTGTTTTTTAGATCTGCATAAATGATTTCAGGCGTTAAAGACTGAGCATTATATCCTTCACGAAGTTTTGCCTCTAAATAACCGACATAAGTCAACCCCGGATTTGTTGTTTGAAGTGCAAAGTCTAGAAGTGCAATCAATGTATATGGAGCTGATTTAATGCCGGGAATAATCATCTCTGCCACATCACAGGCTATATAATATGGATTATAAGGAGATGTTCTCCCTTGAGTAGGATAAACTAATTCTTGAATTAATTTAGCCATTCCCTCCATTATGTGGAGAGTTCCTAATTTTACTTCAACTTTGTATCCTCTTTCATCGACACAATTAAGACTCACAACATTTAAAGGGATTTTTTGACCATTATTATAATCCACTAAATCTAATATATGTTTGGAAGAATAAGATATTACATCTTTTACTGGTGTATCGGTTCCCATAGTACAGCAACGAGCTATCCAATTTTGGTCCACATTTTGATTGGCTGAAAATGGATTTATAGGAACTTTTATTTCTTTAGTAGCGGATTGTTTTACTATTTGACTCACATAACGTATGTATTCTCCTAAAATATAGAAGTTATTAAATCCTTGGATAGTTGTAATGTCTTGTAAAAAATGAATATATTCATGAAGGAATGTACTTTTTTGAGACACACTCCAATTTTTCATATCCCGCAGTTTACCGTTGCCTCTAGTATGGAGGCGGAACAATGCTGGTTCATAAAACCCCATTGTTATATTATATCTGTCTAACATAAATAACTATTTCGTAATTACTCAACTTAAATATCTATATACTCAAACATTTAAGATTTCTTGATCATATAAATTTTCTTTTGCATTTACATTATAGCAATTGCCTAATAGCAACAACCTCCAATAAAGCAATGCCCCGTTCTCGGAGCATTGCTTTAATAGTCTATTCCATCTCAGTTCCTGGATCATCGGAACCTCCAGAACCGCTACCACCAGAATCACCTCCCGAAGGAGTATCGCCGCCATCAGGCGAAACATTATCATCCGTATTCACATCGGCAGCATTGCCTGCTCCACGCAAAGCAAGCGTTTGGTGTAACTGAACTATCAATGCGTTAACTCCATCAATCACACCACCCAATTCTGTTTCAGTAGCTTCCGAACGGGTAATCAGAGAATTCACCTGATAGAGGGCATTGATAGCACTTGCCAATGTACGATAAGCCGCATCCACTTTAGGACGAATGGATTTCATGGTTTCGCTTGAGGCACGAACCAACTTCTCACCTGAGCGCCCCATATAAACAGCGTTGAACGCCTCATTTGCCGTTTGCAACTGCGCAACAGCCTCTTTTAGTCCCAACAATTCCACATAACCTGCGTATGCTTCGGATTGGAAATCGAGCACCAAGTTTGTCACTTGTGCCGTGTTCTCGGCAAAGGCCTTCGAATTGGCCGAACGATAAGGTTTCATGGCAAAAGCTAATTTCTCGGCAGCCGCCTTCTTGTTGGCTACTGGGCAGTACAAGTTAGAATCAATCGTTTGCTTGATGTACAAGAACAAGTCATCGCGCTCACGGTCTTTGGCCTCAATCTCTTTTGTCGATTCATAAGCTCTGTTCTGAATGAAAGCTGTATTCTCCTTGTCGAATAGTGCCACATAGTCGGAACGCAAACTGTCGATTTTCTGAGCCGCTGCCACCTCTGCGGTAACAATGCTCAATACGTCTGAATGGAACTGATAATGCTCAGCATTGCGAGCATTATTCAGATTGGCTTTCAAAATCTCTTTCATAATACTACGAATTTTGAGTTAATAAAAAATTAAAAATCACATTCCAAAGACATAGGCTATTCATAACCCGTTACTTTGTTGTTTTCAGACTCTTCTGAAAATCCCAACCGCATCGCGCAGCGTTTTCATGCTCTTCTGAAAGCTCCAACCGCATCGTGCAATGATTTCAGACAAACCTGAAAGCGTCAGACGGATCAAATGGCCCATTCATGACTCCCTCCTTTCTTTATTTAAGCCAAATGACCGATTCAGAAAAGTCTGACGATGCCAACGCAGCAGTTTTGTCATTTCAGAATGTTCTGAAACGATACAAAGATACGGATAATTCTGCAATTCATCAATAACAGAAACTGCAAGTTTTATTTGACATATCCATTAGATTATAAAGGCAAAAATAATAGAGATTGTTAATCTCGAAAAGACGGCTTTCAAAAAAGTTTGTTAGTAATTATTTCAAAAATGAGGTTCGTTACTAATATGTACGAATTTAATTTGTATCTTTGCGTATTGCAAGAGAATCTTCCTTGCAATAATTATTCACCTCATTAACATAGCCAAGATGGAAGAGAAATATGCACGCACCATGGATGAACTGGAAAAATACGCTTGTTTATGGTGGCCAAAGGAAATTAGAGAATATGCTGACAAGTTTAGCATTCTTCAAACCTTATTAGATACTCAAGAGAAATTTATCTCTATATTAAAGCTATCCAATCCGAATGATGCAGATGGAATGTTTAATATAATTCGAGCATCAGGATTTTCCCTTAAGTGCTTTTTAAAACATCTAATGTTGTTAACTGATGTTGGCGCAGAACCTTTACAGCGACTCAATGCTAATTTTGCAAGCTTATTCCCTGAAGGTATAATGAGTTATACAATAGAAGGGAAAAAGTATTCTTATAAATTCAATGAGTTGCCTGTCAAGTCTAAATTGGACAACAAGAAAATGCGTGTTGACACGAAAGAAAACATGCAAAATAGCAAATGCGACGAGGCTTTAACAAAAGATGTGATAATGCTTCTTGTTTTTGGCGGGGCTTGTGTTAACGCAAAACCTAGAGCAGTATTACATAGATGTATTATTAGTGACTTTCTAAATAAAGATGAAAGTATAGAACAATTTGTACGTCAAAATTACATAAGAGTCAGTCGAATCATCGCTGGCCGTACAGCCAATGACTTGGGAAATAGTATGCAAAACTATGCTGCTGATTACATCTCAAAGAAATTGGGGGATGATTATGCTGTAAAAGTGTTTGGCTCTATTCCTGGAGTATCAATAAATGATGGAAAGACTGAAACAAAATTCGACATTGTGGTCAATAGAATAGCAGACAATTCTAGATATAAGCCTTATGTTGGTATTGAGGTTGCTTTTCAAGAAACAAGTAATAGCGTAGTAGAACGTAAAGGACAAGAAGCAGCGGCACGATTTTTGTCAGTAGTAGGCAAGCGTAGTTTTGTTGCTTATATTATTGATGGAGCAGGAAATTTTTCTCGACGCGCCGCAGGTAATATTATGTGTGCGAATAGTCATTGTAATGTCGGTTGTACGCAAGAGGAATTTGATGTTTTAGTTGACTTTATAAAAGAAAAATTAGGATGATAAGGTTTATAGACCTTTTTGCCGGAATTGGAGGTATACGACGAGGAGTTGTAAATGCCCTTGAATCGTATGGCATAGATTCACAATGTGTTCTCTCAAGTGAGATTGATGAGAAAGCCTGTGAAACATACGAACTTAACTATCACGAATGTCCTCAAGGAGATATTTGCAAGATAGATGAAATAGCTCCTTTTGATTTATTAATGGCAGGATTCCCTTGCCAACCTTTTTCATATGCAGGAAAAAGGCAAGGGTTTGGTGATACTCGTGGAACTTTGTTTTTTGAGGTTGAAAGACTCCTCGAAAAGTATAAACCAAAGGCTTTTTTATTAGAGAATGTTCGTGGATTGTATACACATGACAATGGACGTACATTTCAAACAATCATGGACCATCTTCATGCCCTTGGTTATGGGACCTATGACTTATTGCTGAATAGTTCAGATTTTGGAGTGCCGCAAAATCGTGTTCGCCTCTACATCTTAGGAATATACGGGGCAGAACCTCAAATGACACTAGTAACTAATTTGGGTGCGGTGGATTCACATGTCTATAGACGTAACCAACAATTGAATCTATTTGGAGACGGAGGCAAACGGAATTCAGTAATTGCAGATATTCTTGAAGATGATGTAGACGAAAAATATATATGTTCTGAGATTTTCCAACGACAGCTTCATAATGCTGTAGGCGATGACTTAACTTGTTTGCACGGATGGAGGATGATGGATTATCGTGGAGGGCAATCTGTTCATTCTTGGGATATGGGAATGCGTGGAGAGTGTTCTGATTCTGAAAAAGAGTTTATGAATTTACTGATAAAATATCGGAGACGTCCTGAGTTTGGTCGGCATCAAGATGGTAAGAAGTTGACATTAGAGCAAATAAAAACTTTTTATAATAGAAGTGATATTGAAGAAGTTGCTTCCTCATTATGTGCTAAAGGTTATTTAAAAGTTGAGAATGGGAAATATAGTCCCGTATGTGGAAATATGTCTTTTGAGGTCTTCAAATTCTTAGATCCAGAGAGCGTATCAATTACACTGACATCTTCTGACTGTAATCGACTTGGCGTAATTCAGAATAATAAGGCACGACATATTACTCCACGTGAATGTGCTAGATTGCAAGGATTTCCAGATAATTTCATCGTTAATCCTAATGACAAATTTGCCTATAAACAGTTTGGAAACTCCGTGTCTGTTCCTGTTATTGAAGCTGTCTTTTTCGATTTCTTAAGAAATAATATGGATGAATTGGGATGGTTGAACAAATAAAGTACAACAGAGAGGTATCAAGGCCATCAAACTCAATTTTAATTCGTTTAGAGATATGGTGTTAGATTGTGTATTTGAAACCAAATAACTCGAATGTTGAGAATGGACTCATAAAAGATTCAAAAATAAAGTAGAATAATACCTGTCAGTATATTCTGTTGGATAATAGCATAAAAACAAATTAACCTATGAACGATTATGACTTTATTGTAGAAGGCATATATGAAGGGAATTGGGTGTTTCCCATGTCTAAAGATAGCGTATATGGGACATTAATTATTGAGAAAGAATCTATGGTCCTAAGGATTCTTATAAGGAATAGTATCCAATGGAAATGGAAAGAGACTCTAAACATTAATGGGAGAGCCTTTAAGCAAAAGAAGAATGAAAAACAGAAGACTTGCGAGTTTGATTTCCTTTTACATGATTTGCGAATTCTAAAACATACAAATTCAGGATCTACATTTCATGAACTTATATTTGATGTTCGGGAAGCGTATATGAGCATTAATCCCAACATTGATTTTAGCTCCATCAATAATTGTATTATACGCACAGAGTTACTAGATAAATGGTGCTGGGAGCATATAAAAGAAAGTTTCATTCACACCTCCAAAAGTGCAGGATATGAACAGAGCTTAGAGTACAAGCAAAAAGAACATTATACTTGTTTTGAAGATAAAAAGAGTAAAGTCTTATTATATTTTGGAACTCAAACTATATATCCCTCGGTTAATGGCTTTCACATTATAAACAAATGTTTTCTTAATATAAATTTTAATAAGAAGACAAAGTTTGACGATGCCTATATTTTTACTGAAAGAGTATGCTATTTATTTTCCCTATTATGGGGTGTTGCTCATGAACCTGAATATGTAGAATTTAGAACAGATAGTAATAAATTTATTTATATAAATAGGAGAGAAGCAAAATATTTAAACAGATTCGAAAAAATAGGACTTGAACCTTTCACCGAATTGACAGATTTTAACTCTAAACAATTAAACAAGGTATTTTATAAGTGGTTAAAGTTATTCGATAAAAAGCATGAAGCCTTAGTATTATATTCGGAAACAATACTAAACGATAGGCTTTCTCCAAAAAACATCATTAAAAACCTTCTTTCTGTAATTGATGGACTTACAGAGGAGGCAAAAACTGAAGGGAAATCAAAAAGTCCTAAAAGAGAAAGAACAATCAATACTCTTTTGGAAAAATGCTCTCAACTCACAAAAACTGAAAAAAACATAATTAAAACTGGTTTTCTACGTGAGACTGGTAGTGAATTTAAACCTAGGTTCAAAGAGTTGTTATTAGAGATAAAAGGCTATCCACCTTATGAGTATATAAAAAATGATCTCGTTGAAAAGAAGAAAGAAATAACCGAAGATAAGCAGAAGGATGAGATTATCTTTGATTTTGCTGATAGTATTGTTGATACTCGTAATTATTTAACACATCCTAAAAATCATAGTGGAAATATTATTCCAACAGAAAAATATTCGGAATATGCGTACTTATTAAAAAAAATATTACAAGCCTATTTAATGCAAAAAATTAATGTTCCTAAAAAAGTAATTCACCAAAGTACTCAGATATTCTTATAGAAATACTACAGTCAAGAATGAATAGTTTGATTTTTGTTAGTTCTATTCTTAAAATAGTATTTGAATAATCAAGCAACATCAGCATTCTTTATATTCTCTTAGAAATACTACCATACACAAATCCTCTTGAAGTCGCAAAATGCGACCTCAAGAGGATTACTACTTACTCAAACGATTCCAACAGAATACGTTCAGTTTCCTTTTTAGCTTGCAAGCGGCTATACTTTTCGCCTCGGCAAAGCCAGCAACTACACGGAGTGCTGCTATCCTTATACTTCTTTGCCCACCGTTGACGGGCAATTTCGAACCAATGAGGATTATCGATGCGGCGACCCGCCTCGTCGAAAATCGCATAGTCGCAGCATGAGAACTTCAGCATCCGTGCCTTAAATACACGGTCTTGTTGGAATTGTCTCCAACCCTTGTTTCTTGTTTTTTCCATCGTCTCTATCAATTAAGTTGATAATGAACGATGGATTCTGATTCACAAAGTTGATAGTATTAAGGGGTTTCATAGTTCTATTCTTTTAATCGTTTTTTCCTTTACGCCTATTCAGGCCGCAAATATACGAGTTTTTATTCAAATCAGACAAAAAAGTTGACATTTGTACCGCATTCCAAAACAATTTGTACGTAACTTTGCCGTGAAATCGTAAAATAAAAGCCTTCCACATGGAACTAATGAATATAGACAAGCTCTTGGATGAGCAGTTTGGCAAACAAGGAACGCCAGAGCGTAAAGCGGCTATTCGGCAAGCCAAAGTCGAGCTGAAGAAAGACCTGTGCTATTTGGCACGCAGAGGAGAGACGGTCACACTGAGGGATATCTTTAGCCTAAAATAAGAACGCTAAGGAGGTAGAAATGGATGCCGTAAAGGCTATTTTATCTCCACAATGGTTCCTCTTCCCAGTTCTTGGGAAAGCCCATGGCGGCAATGTCTACATTAGGATACTTAAGTAGCAATAATTTGAATTTCTCCACAAAATCATTGTCCTCATATATGCTATTTTGCCAATACACGATGCAGCATAACTGCACATATAACTTATGGGCATCTAACTTCGTATTGACAATCCAATGCTCTGTCATCGTCTTAGGCAACTGAGGAATCATAGAGAAACGACGGTTCCATATACGTGCATGGTGAGCACAGCAATTACGCAATACAGCGATACTACGCATCCAACTCTCAAGATATTCGTGTTGGGGTACTCCAAAACTTCTTGCAATGCTCTTCTTTACCGACTTGTCCTTGAAGTTACCATACAGTTTCGACAACACACCAAACGAAGCCACCTCCAATGTCTTCCAAGCTGGCGGCATGTCGGGTGAGGTGTATTTGTGATAGTGGTCTTGTATAAAGTCCTCTTTTGAACGATCCAACTCTTTTCGAAGGCTCACGAGGTTCTCTTGTTGCTGTTTGGAACTCTTGACCAACTCGTCGTCCATAAACCAAAATGGACCATATGCCATAGAAAAGTTGTGAATAACTTTAGTGCGCAGAGCAATCTCGATGCTTTGTATTGCAGAAAATATCAGTGCACGCAACTCTTTATCAAAGTAGTAGAGTGAAAGTGCATTCTCAAATCTGCTGTTTGGTTTAAACTGATGAGGAGACTTCTCCATTGGTCTCCAGTAACTGGCTAACCTGAAATAACTGATGATTGATAGATACTTATGAGCATCTTTCTCGTTATCAATTATTAATCCGTTTTTTTTAAGGCCTGTTATCTGCTCGTCAATGCTCAACGCCCTATTAGTGTATTCACTCATAGCATATAAAAGCAAAAGTTCCGCCCTGGTACGCTGGTCTATGGGAAGCGTGGCGGAATCTGTTGCTGCAAAGGTAGATATTCTTTCCCTATCTACCAAATATCTAACAGAAAATATAAGGTAAGAGTTTTGTGTTGTATCTGCTTTACTAGTGGAGACGATAAGGAAATATAATAAAAGAGGGACATAGAAATACAATACAAAGCGAATAAGTCGCCTGGACTTATTCGCTTTTATCATATCCATCAAGGGCGTGTCAGTTCTGTTGATTATTTCAAAATGGTTTCCCCATCATAAGTCACCGCCCTCAGATTACTCATGCTCAGCTCCTTCGCCTTGGCAGGCAGTGGCGCATAGTGCACCTCCGAGGTGATATGCTGCGCCTCGTCGGAGAGGATATACTTCAGCAGGTCGAGTGTGGCCATGGCCTGTGCCTTGCTGCGGTCGGCATAGTGCTGCTCCTTGTAGATAATCATCCAGGTGAAGGTAGAGATAGGATAGGCCCCAGCAGCGTCGGCATTGGTGATGGAGCAGCGAGTGTCTGCAGGGATGGTGCCCGATGCTGCTGCAGAGATGCTTGCTGCGGTGGGTGTCACGAACTCGCCACGCTGATTCTGCAAAGTAGCGTAGGGGATCTTCTGCGCGAAGGCATACTCCGAGCCTACGTAGCCGATGGCGTTCTTCGTCTGCTTCACCACGCCAGCCACGCCGGGGTTACCCTTGGCAGCCTGTCCCACGGGGAAGTTCACCGACTTGCCGGCACCGAACTTCTCCTTCCACATCGGGCTCACCTTGGTCAGATAGTCGGTAAACACGAAGGTGGTACCCGAGCCGTCGGAGCGGAACACGGGGATGATAGCCTCGGCAGGGAGGGTTACGCCCGGGTTGAGCGCTGCGATGCGCTTATCGTTCCACATCTTCACCTCTCCGGCAAAGATGTCGGCAATGAGTTCGCCCGAGAGGTTCAGGCTGTTTACCCCATCCAAGTTATAGGCCAGCACTACGGCTCCCATGCAGGTGGGCACGTGTATCACGGCATCCATCTCGGCCATCTCCTTGTCGGTGAGGAAGGCATCGCTACCGGCAAAGTCCACAATCTTGTCGCGCAGGTTGCGCACGCCACCGCCCGAGCCAATACCGCCATAGGCCACTACGTCGCCGTTCACTTCGGCAAAATGCTCGAACACCACATTGTAGAAGGGCAAGGGGAAGGTAGCACCTGCGCCCGAGAGTTCCTGTGCCTTGCGGCCACCATCTTTGCTCGCACCACCGCACGATACCACGGCAAGAGCAATAACTAAAGTCATTACGGTAGAAAAAATCTTTTTCATAATTGATGTGTTTGATTCTAATTTAATAATTCTTTTTTAGAAAGGGTTTTATACCCCCTCCGCTTACAGTCCAAAGTAGCAACTCACATACCCCGCATACGTATCCTTGCCGCTGGCGCGGTCGAGCTGCATACGCACGTTGGGAGCAATCTTAATGTACTTGCCCACCTTGAACTGAGCACCCACGATGGCGGCAGCACTGGTAGCGGTGCTACCCGTAAACAGATCATCCCAGCGGGCATACACGGCAGCCTCGTCCGAGATATTTCCCGTAGCATACACCGAGTAGCCGTTCTGTTCGTTGCCTGCCTTGTCCATATAGTTATACTCGGCACCCACGGAGAAGGCCTTCGCCTTGTAACCTACGAAGGCGGCCGCGTTCCATTGGTCGGCATCAGCAGCGGAGGCGTCATCGTTCAGTCCACCATAGAGGCGCACCTGGAGTCCCTTGACAGGAGTCAGCGTAGCACCCACGCCATAGCAGAGTCCTTTGCCCATCTGCACCTTCTTGTAGCCCTCGCCATTGACGATGATAGCGTCGGCCGAGAGCCAGTCGGCAGCCTTGTACGCGGCCGAGATACCGAGGTCGGCACTGCTGCCAAACTTGTAGAGGTCCTGGAACGACTTCATCACGTAGCGGTAGCCCCAAAACTTCTCCTGGAAGTTAAACTGCGTGGTCGAGATAAGACCGCCGTTCAAGGTCCATCGTCCCTGCTTCCACTGCACCAAAGCATTTTTGATATAGGCCAGACGCTGGTAGTCCGACACGGCACCCGACTGCCCTATATCCATCACGCCCTTCACCGTCAAACCACCATCGAGCTTGTATTCATAGCCCAGGTAAGCACGCTCCAGCTCGAAGCCCAGGCTCTCGGCATCCTTGCCGAAGTCCGCATTGAAGTTGCTGAACACCTGCACGATGGCCTTACCCTTCGGCTCGGCAGCCTTTGTCTCCTGTGCCTGTGCATTCATTCCTAAGCAAACGGCCATGCCAGCCACAATAAATCCAATCTTTTTCATAATTTACTTTTTTTTGTTTTTTACTAAATACTTTTTCTCTATCTGATCAGATTACGTTGTCTTTCTTTTTGACGCTGCGAAGGTACTGCCCAAATGTTTCATAAATATTTCAATCCCGTTAAGAAGTTGTTTGTATTTCGTTTCGCCTTTTCAGTCAAGGAGTCTGTAATTGCCTATAATTCGCTGGTACATAGCGTTGTACCCACCGACACCCCCATTGCGGGGTGTCGGTGGGAGATGCCATTTCACTTCTTCAGTTTGTCAAAAATTATCACCGAAGCGACAAAAAATTATCACAGGCATGATAAATTTTTTTACACCTATGAAAAAACAATTTGGGCAGTTCCAAACTCCAGTATTTAAGGCTCCAAACTCCAATTTGGACAAAGAAAAACTCCAGATTGCAAGGCTCCAATCAAAATGTCACAGCCTTGCAATAGAAAAATTCTCTTTGTCCAATTTGAAAAATGCATGTATGCAATTCCAAAACCGCCTTTTTCGGCCTCCCCAAATCTGACGTTTTGCTACCGATATTGCCAATTTACTGACATTATGCTACACCTCGCCCCACCGACACCCCGCAACGGGAGTGTCGGTGGATAAACCGTATATATTCAATGTATTACACCCGAATACCGACACCTTAATCTAAAACAGGAAAACATCATTTCGTCAACGTTATCGTTTTCGTTGAAAAGCTATCGCTTTTCTCATCTACCGATACCTAGGCCAGAAAAGGCCGAACTTTATTTTCTACTCCTATTTTGTGGCAGGTTATTTATTACACATTACTTAATATCCTTTACTATAGAATTTTTCTCTGTCAAGAGAAAAAAGTGAACCAAAAGCATCGTATATATGTAAAGTCTTTGTAAATTTGCGTTGATATAAATCTATAGCATCTTGTATGAGCGATTTGGATAGACATAAAATTGACTTCTTGGTAGCCTTGATTGACGAGTTTGCCAAGCGTTTCGGCTTGTCAAATAAAGAGTCATACCAATACATTAGTCAATATGGTGGCGTACAGATGTTTTTTAATCATTATGACATACTGCATACCCTCTCATTCCGAGATATGGTGGACGGGATGGCTGCTTTTTGTCACAGACATGGAGGTAAGTTGGTATGATACTCTTTCACGGCTCCAATGTAGAGATTACGACCATAGACCTGTCCAAATCAAAGAAGTACAAAGATTTCGGACAAGCGTTTTATCTTTCGGCCGAGAAGGAGCAAGCTCAAAAGATGGCTGAGGCAAAGGTGGTGCAGTTTGGTGGCGAAGAAGCCATATCTATATTTGAAATAGATGAATCCTGTCTGACGAGCGGTGAGCTTTGTGTAAAGGTGTTTACTGGATATACCCAAGATTGGGCGGAGTTCGTTTTCAACAATAGGGACGAGAATCAGAGCTATTTGCACAAATACGATGTCGTGTATGGGCCAATCGCTGATGATTATATAGGTTTGCAGATGCGTGACTATAGGCGTAACAATATCACATTCGAGCAGTTCCTGCACAATATCAAGTATCATAAAGGAATCACAGACCAATATGCTTTTTGTACACAAAAGGCAGTAGATTTATTAGTTCGTTTATGACAGTTACGGAAAGTCAGTTTCAGTATATGGTAGAGGCTATGACTTCTGACCTCATTCGTTTGGTAATGGAGAACGAGCAGTTGACTATGCCAGAAGCTTTCGATAGAGTGTATAATTCAAAGACTTATGAGCATCTGCATAATCCTAAATCACAGCTTTATTATCAAAGTCCAGGCTATGTGTATGCTTGCCTATGCGGAGAGGCTTGACATCAGATTTCATTACCCCATAACCCTTAACCCATAACCTACAGCTCTACTGTCAGATTTTCGTCTTTGTCATCGTTTTCGTACAGCCAAGTCTGTCCTCCCCCTGCTTTAATTTTTAACTTTTAATTTTTAATTCATATAGGTTTTCGTTAACGTTTTCGTTATCGTACACGCTTACGTGTTATTAGCTTCAAAATAATTCATAATTCATAATCTAGAATTCAGAATTAATATCTATCTTTGCAATGTATGAATGTAGATAGACTCATAAAACGTTATTTCTCAGACACTGACCTGCAACCTATGATTGAGGTCTTTGATCACGATACGATATATGGTACTTACCGCGATATCGTAGCGTTGCTCAATAGCTACCCCGATGTCGAGGTCAGTGTGTTGCAGGCGTTGAGCTACTGCTTCTACGAGGTGTTGGACAATGTATTGACCCATTCGGAACGTAAGTGCGGAACAGCCATCATGCAATATGTACCCGAAGCCAACAAGATTCAGATACTCGTGGCAGATGACGGCATAGGCGTAGCCGACTCATTGCGTACGAACCCCCAATATGCCGACATTTCCGAAACGGATGCTGTTCGTCACTGCATTGACGATGGAGTCACTGACGGCAAGGGGATGGGATTTGGATTGTATTCCACTTCACGGCTCATCAAGAATGTTGGTATCACACTAGAGATACACTCGGGTAGCAGCAAGTTGCTCTACGATGGAGTGAACATCCGCATGGAAGATGCGTTGAAATGGCAAGGGACCATTGTCTACTTTGAACTATACTCCAATAAAGAGATTGATCCCAATGATGTAGTAGACAACCGTACCGATTGCGAGAGCCAATTCAACGAAGAGTTTTGTGGAGAGGACGAATTGGATAACCTTTGGTAAAGATAGGACATATTATGGTAACATTCAAGTTTAGAGAAATAGGCGAGGCGCTTGGCACCAGACAATTGGGAGCACAAGCCCGTGAACGCTTGTTGCCGCTCATAGAGAACAATGACAAGGTTGTACTTGACTTTGAGGGAGTCAGCGTGGTGTCAAACTCGTTTGCAGATGAGTGCCTTGCAAAGCTCCTTCTCGTAATGCCGTTTGAGGAACTGAAGCGCCGTACTACCTTCGCCTCAGTCAACGACTTTGCCCGTCGCAATATCGCCATAGCTTTTCGCAGACGTATGGCACAGGCTTAAAAGAATTGATATAATTAATAAATCTCCCGACCTCGGAGAGGCCGGGAGATTTGTTTTCTTTTTACCTTTTTGCTTAACACGAATGACCATGTAATTGCCAAAAAAATGTCGTTTCTCGTTCCTCGTTCACCGTCATCGTACAGCCAAAGGCAGTTTTTCAACCCTCGACCACAGCTCCGCTGCTTAGTTTTCGTCAACGTTATCGTAGTTGCAACGCAACTCCTCATTTCATACACCCAGAAAACTATTTCATACATTTATCAATCAAACATTTTGCATAATCATTTAGCTTTACTATCTTTGTTACAGCCTTAGTTCGAAAAAATTATATGCACATACTAGATTGGTTTAAGAAAATATTCACAAAGATTCCTAAGAATGAAAATCCTCCCGAAAATGAAGGATACAATGATAATTTCTCATCTGATTACAAAACTTTGGATGATAAGAAGCGTAATATCAAAGCGGAAAGGGAAAGAATTAGTTCTTCTTCTACTGAATGGTTCGCAATTTTAGTTCCAGAAAAAGAAGAAAAGAAAACGATTAGTACTTACAGAGGATACGAGTTTAGTGAAGTTTTAACTCTTAAAAAACTGAAAGAAGAACGATTACACCAAGAACTTCTTAAATTAAGAAAAACAGAAGAGGAGGTTGGAGCTGCACTTGACAAAATAGAACAGATAATTAATGGGCGTAAGGCTGAATATGCTCAGAAAAGTATAAATGAATTAATCGAAAAGATTGCAGTCGTCAAATCCCAATCATTAAAGAATCGTTACTATAAGTCTCTAGAAGATTTAAGAAATCTTAAAGACGAACTACGTAGAGAAGAACTTGAAAGATTAGAACTCGAAAGACTGCGTAAAGAGGAAGACGAACGAAAAAGGCGAGAGGCAGAAAAAAGAGAACAGGAAGAAAAAGCGCGGAAAGAAAGAGAGGAGGCTGCTAGAAGAAGAGCTGCTGCTCAGAAATTAGCAGAAGAAGCCAAAAGAAAAGAAGAAGCTGAACGCCAAGAAAGAGAAAGATTGAATAACCTTTCTTCTGAACTTAAAGATAATTGGAAAGAGTTTAAGCAAGTACTTGATGATAATGGAGTACGATGTCTATATCACTTCACGGATAAGAGGAATATTCCTTCTATAAAAATTCATGGTGGCCTATTCTCCTGGTATTATTGCCATGAACACAATATTACAATCCCATGTCAAGGAGGAGATGAAGAATCGCAAGATTTAGATAGGAAGTATGGGCTTGAAGATTATGTCAGATTGAGTTTTTGTGATGATCATCCTATGGCCTATCGTTTAAAGCAAGCTGGTAGTAATATTGTAACACTTAAAATTAAGATTGATGTTACTTTTTTCAAGAATACCATGTTCTCGGATATGAATGCTGCGGATAAACGTCACACACATGGAGCAACTTTGCAACACCTCCAAAATGTTGATTTTGGAGCTACAAAAATGCACTATCTAAGGAATGATGATCCAAAATTCAAAGTTCACCAAGCGGAAGTAATGGTAAAGACTTTCATTCCCAAAGAATATATATTGAATATAGAAGAATTTTGACATTATGATATACGTTGTAAATAAAAAACGAACAATCGAAAATATTAGGAAGGACTTTCCTAATGCAGCAATATTGGATATTACTTCAACTTCTCAAATGAGGTATGCACAGATTCTCAGCCCATTCTATCCTCATATGAATATCCCTATTCCTTTCACTGAGGGATTAACTGCTAGTTGTGTTGAAGGCATTTGGCAGGGTTTGAAGGTTTTCGAGAATGCAGATGTGGATTTTTCTGCTTTCAGGAATGAGACAATGATAGGGCTTAAACGAACAGTGCGTAAGTTTGGGAGACCTAAGGGGCATAGAAAAGGAGCATTTGGCAAAGAATTATTGAATTACTTTGAGGCTAGAATGTTAATATATCTACCTTCTTACAAATGGGTTCTTGACAATGTTCCAGAAGTGCATCATGTGGTAGAACGTATAAAAGTACAAAATGAAAAACAGGACATAGTTCTTCTTGATTACAATACAAATATTGATTTCAGAGACATTTCCCAACCATTATCACATGCGGGGTTAGTGAAATTATATATTGAGGGGGGGTATCCTGAAGGCATTGAGGGATACAGCCCAATGACACAAAGGGAACTTGATGAGAAAAAAGTAAAAGCGAAAGAAGAGAAAAAAGAAATAAAAAAGAAAGCAAAAATGTTCAAAGAAGGGTTAGAACTTTTTGGTGATATTAATAACAAATAAAATAGATAGACATATATGGAACAATTTAGTGGGCTTATTATAGCTGTAATCGTAGTTGTGTTGGTTATTGGTTTTCAAATAGCAAGTTTTGTTACAACACGGAGAAGAATAGAGGAATTGAGGACGCTCTTTGCACCTGTTAAGAATCTCACACTTAAGAAGTTTTCAATAACTTCTTCCATTCTTCGCAGCAAAGAACGCCTTTTGGAATTCTTGAAGAAAGTGCAAGGAAATGAAGAACTTAACGAGGGGGATTCGGAAGAATTAATGGCGGAAGATGAGCATGAAAAAATGGAATTGTCGCTTCTGTCATTATCTAAAACAAAGAATTCAAAGAACCTCAATAATCGATTTAATTCCATTCTTGATAGGACAAACGAATACCTCAGTAGGAATATAGGGACAAGTGCAGAATTGGGAGTATTGGAAGATATTTGCGATAGTCAAAAAGATGCTTTAGATGATGAAATACATAATAGTCTGAATGTGCCGTTATATTTGGGATTGGCTGGAACATTTATTGGAATTATAACTGGTCTAATTGGCATAGATTTTAGACAGATTTTTGGAGAGAATAGCAATTTAGACGGCCTGCAACATTTGCTTTATGGTATAATTGTTGCAATGACTGCAAGTTTTCTGGGACTTGGTTTAACAGTTTACAATAGTGCAGTGTCTTACAAAAAGGCTCTGTCTACTGCAAATGACGGGAAAGAAGACTATATGAATTTCTTACGTCGCGAATTAATGCCACTACTTTCTACTAGTATGGCGGCAAGTTTAAACTCTTTGAAAGGAGTTTTAGGCCATTTTGTAGATAAATTCGGACGTAATCTAGATGCTTATGCTGATTCGGCAGAATTATTGAATGACAATTTGGAAAAGCAACATTTAGTACTACATGAACTAAATCAACTTAGTTTAACTGAAACTGCAAATGAAATAGCAAGGGTGTTCTCTCAATTGAATAACGCTTCGGCATCTTTTTCTGTTTTTCATCAATATCAACAAGATCTAAATACGACTATATCTAATGTTTCAAATATAACAATTCAAATTCAAGATGTTCTGAATCGATTTAATTCATTCTCTGCGGGTTTGGATTTAATTATAAGAAATCAGAACCAAGCTAACGAGATTCAGCAAGAATTCAAAACAGCCATTACAACACATTTTCCGACTGGTTCAGATGCAAGAGAAATCTGGCGTAAGGAGTTTGATTTATTTATATCTGAAGGCAAAAAGGTTTCTGAAAGTTTATCAGAACAATTGTCTGCATCTACTGTGCATATTCAACACTTTGTCACTGAGAATCAAGAATTTTTCAATACTTTTAATAAAATGCAAGAAGTCTTGGCTTCGCTGATTCAGTATACGAATGTGCAGGCGCAGTGTTATAACGATTTGAAAGGAGAAATTGCAAATCTTCGTAAAGATTATAAGGATGCTCAATTACAATCTGTTGAATTGCACAAAGCAACACTGAAAGCTGTTGAAGAAATGACAAAAGCCCTCAAAGATAAAAGGTAAATATGGCAAGAGATAAACATAAAGATTCGTTTTGGCTTAGCTATTCAGATTTGATGACTAGCTTATTTTTCATAATGTTAGTACTGTTTATTGTATGTATTGGCAAGATGGGAAAGGCCCTAGGTACCAATGAGCAACTTAATCAAATTCTCCAATTAGAGAAACAATTTGCTACTTTGAGCCAATCTTCAACTCTTAGATATATTGAAGAAAATAAGGCGTTCATTGCAAAAGACTTTGAAGGCATTGAAATCTTTGAGTCAGACGACAATAAGATAAAGCCGATATATCTTGGAAAAGTAAAACAGGTAGGAAAAGATATTGAAAAATTGTTGGCACAACTTCATGAAAAGAATCCTCAATTTAGCTATTTATTAGTTATAGAGGGTATGTCTGCTAATAGGACTATCAATCCTTGGAATCCTAATAGACCCTATAATTATTGTTTAAGTTATGCGAGGGCTATGTCTTTGTATTTGTTTTGGGAAAAGGAAGGCATCAATTTAAGAAAATACAATACAGAGATTCAGATTTGTGGCAGCGGACTGAATGGAATTAATAGAGATAAAGAAGTCGAGGCCAACAACAAGCGTTTTGTTATTCAGATTATACCGAAAATTTCAAGACCTAAGACAGAAAAACATAATGCCTCAAAAAGTTGGTATGAAGACGAATGATAATATGAAAACATTAATCCTATTCTTGACAATTGTAAGTATAGGCGCATGTAAGAGTGATTCAACAAGGCAAGATGCAACTACTACCATCTTGAATAATGAGAAGAAGGAATCATCTATTCGTATAGAAATTCTTAATAATAGTCAATTCATCTGCTTTACCCCAATAGATTGCCAATTAGAGTACGTTGTAGAAACTCCTCCTGCCACTTCAGACTCAACGATAATGCTCTCCATGGCTGCCTCATTTACGGGACAGCGAATGGAAACATTTAAGTATTCTAATATTTGCGGTACATATTTAGCGGATTCCGTTGTATATAATAGGAACTCTGGTATTACAACAAATATTGATGCATCTTTTGCTTATTGGAATGATTCTGCATATTTTGCGAAAGGTAAGGATAAGGACTTGCTCGATAGTGCAATAAAGAACAATGGCGTGTTCTTTATGCAGAAACATGTTCTATGCAATGGAGAAAGAGGGCAGATGAATCTTACAAAGTTGACCATTTATCGTGTACTTGCAAAACACAACGATAAGTTGTGTGTAATACAAAACACTCAACCTATGACATACCCCTCTTTTGTAGATAAATTAGAAGAGATTGGAGTAAGAGATGCTATATACCTTGATATGGGAGGATGGAAATACTCTTGGTATAGAAACAATGAAGGCAAAGTAATAGAAATATTCCCCACCTCAAACGACACAAAGTATCAGACGAATTGGATTGTTTTTAAGAAGAAAGATTGAATTTCATGCGAAAAGATACTGTTTCAAAAAGTGTGTCCGAAACTTGCACACCTCAGACAAAGTATCTATTCTTACAAGAAAAATGTAGAGAGGATTTTTATGACAGAAACCAACCGCATAGAATATAAAATAGGATTGACTCCCCAACTTGATATAAAGCCTAAGAAATGATTAACTTTGCAAAACTACATATTCTTGTATGGAATAAAAAGAATATAGGTCATTATTAGATTGCGAAATAAAAACATGAACGAAGAACAACTATATCTCAATTTTGATGAATATATAAAGGCCAGCGAACCTCACAAGCGTGAGCGTGCCGAGGCATGGCGTGTAGCCATTGGTCTGCAGGCGGTAGATGGACTTCAGGTATCGGAATATCTGAAGCAGACTGCTCGACAACACATTGAGGGAGAGATTACAATTGATGAAGCTCGCGAGCAGATAAAGCAATACTATATATCCAAAACCAAACACGACGAGGATGATAGCGAGAAGGAAGAAGCGGACCGCGTATCGGGTAATATAGCAAAGCTCATCAGTTCGCCCTCGTTCACATTCAATGCGGCTGGTGTAATGGCTATTCATCGTGCTATCTTCGAGGGAGTGTTCAAGCATGCTGGCACGTTGCGCACCTATGACATCACGAAGAAAGAATGGGTGCTGCAAGGCGACACCGTGACCTATGGCCGTTGGCAAGACCTGCGGATGGCCTTGGAGTATGACATTGAGCATGAGAAAGAGTTCGACTATCGAGGACTGTCGATGGGCGAAGTAGTGGAACATATAGCAAAATTCATCTCTGGAATATGGCAGACACATCCTTTCTGCGAGGGGAATACACGAACTACCGCCATCTTTGCCATCAAATACCTCAAGTCGATAGGCTTTGAATGTAACAATGATTTGTTTGAACAGCATTCATGGTATTTCCGCAATGCCTTGGTTAGAGCCAACTACAGAAATGTAGCCAAGGGAATAAGCCAGGACTACAGCTTCTTGAACAAGTTCTTCCGCAACCTACTGATGGGAGAGAACCACGAACTGAAAAACAGATATATGCTGGTGAATAGACCAGCGTGGTGGACAAAAGAGGATAGTACCGAGCAAGCAGAGGACAAGCACCGAACAAGTACCGAGCAAGTACCGAGCAAGTTTGCTAATTCCTTCCATGCGGAGAATGTGGGCATCGTGAGACTACTCACAGCCATAGGTACTCAAGAGATGTCTGTGAAGCAGATAATGGAGGCCATAGGTCTGAAACATAGACCAACATTCTTGGAGAACTACCTCAATCCATCTATAGCTAACGGATATGTGCGACTGCTCTATCCTAACTCGCCTCGACACCCTCGTCAAAAGTATTTACTCACGGTGAAGGGGATAGCTGTGTATAACGAACTCAAATCGGATATTTCCGATACTGTTTCAAAAGTTTTTTGATTGTAAATAACTTAAATTCCTTAAGGCAATATCGTTTCTAATTCAAACTACTACCCAATTTACGGCAATTCATGTTCACAAGAGAAGATGAATAGGGAAATCCTTGCTATCTTTCCGCCCAATCCCCAGGCCAAGTGAAAAGAACGCAGCCATGAGCGATTAGGATTTTTCAGAAAGTAAGCGAAACGTGAGTTGTTGAGTTAATAAGTTTTTGAGTTGGACAAGTCTATACTTCTGATTTCTGTGCCGTGTAAGCAAACCACAGGATTTGCTTTACAATCTGCTACAAAATTTCTGTATAGGATTTCCTCGCGTTTCGTTCCATAAGGCCGTCTGTGGACAGAAGATTTGTTACATTTTCATTAAATTTCATCGAGCGTGGCCGCAAAGTCGAGATTTCTCTCTATCTTCGCAGTGTAATAATAAGATGGTAACCTATGGCCGAACGCATACTGATAGTGGATGACGAGGAGACCCTGTGCGAGGTGCTGAAACTCAACCTCGAGAATGAGGGCTACGACGTGGACATTGCCTTCAGTGCCGAGGAGGCATTGACCTACGATCTGAAGGGCTATTCGCTGATACTGCTCGACATTATGATGGGCGAGATAAGCGGTATCAAGATGGCAAAGATGCTGAAGGCTGATGTGGCTACGGCAGACATACCCATCATCTTCTGCACGGCACGCGACTCGGAGGATGATATGGTGATGGGGCTCAACATCGGTGCCGATGACTACATCATGAAACCCTATACCGTGCGCAATGTCATAGCACGAGTCAAGAGCGTGCTGAGACGCACCGCAGGGCACAAGAGCAGTGTCATAGTGGAAAAACCTCATGTGCTGAAGGTGGAGGGGCTGTGCCTCGACCTCGAATTCAAGCGCTGCACGGTGGATGGCGAGGAGGTGAAGCTGGCCAAGAAGGAGTTTGAACTACTGGCCTATCTCATCAGCCACCGGGGTAAGATATGCTCGCGCGAACAGATACTGAGCCGCGTGTGGAGCGATGAGGTGGTGGTGCTCGACCGCACCATCGACGTGAACATCACCCGCCTGCGCTCGAAGATTGGCACATACGGCGCGTATATAGTAACCCGCTCAGGATTCGGATATGGCTTCCGCGAATAGGCTCTCCTTTCACAAACGGCTCTTCGTGCAGCTCATCGCCTTCTCATGGGCTATCGTGCTATGCTTCGTCGGATTCCAGTATCTGAGGGAGAAGGAGTACAAGTCGGAGTTCCTGAGCGCCCAACTGCAACAGTACAACCACCATCTGCTGGTGGCCGTCGAGGAGGGCGAACCGTACGAAGAGTATGTAGCCTCGCATGAGAAACCCTTCGATGACCTGCGCATAACACTCATCACCCTCTCGGGAGCGGTCATCTACGACAACACCATCTCTATAGACTCGCTCGACAATCACCACAGCCGTCCTGAGGTGGCAGCTGCCCTCAAGCATGGCTCGGGTTACCACATTGGGCGCCACTCCACCAGCGACGGGCGGCAGTACTTCTACTCTGCCACGCGGGGCGAACGGGTCGTCGTGCGCACGGCCATCCCATACTCGAGTACCCTGCGCACCCTGCTCGAAGCCGACTGGACTTTTCTGCTGATAATGATATCCGTCAGCCTGGCCATGAGTGTCGTGGCCTATTTCACTACCCGTAAGCTGGGCAAGGACATTGAACGCGTCAACCACTACGAAGCCGAGCAGGAGAAAAACCGCCTCAAACGCCAACTCACCAATAACATCAACCACGAGCTCAAGACTCCCGTAGCTTCCATACAAGTGTGTCTCGAAACCCTGCTCTCGGGCATAACGCTCAGCGAAGAGAAGCAGATGGAGCTCATAGAACGCTGCTACACCCACACCGAGCGTCTGCGCCGCCTGCTGGAGGAGGTGTCGCTCATCACACGCATGGAAGATGGCAGCGCACTCATCGGCAAAGAGCCCGTCGTCATCAACAGCATCATCCATGAGATAGCCTGCGAACTGGCCGTCATGCCCGAGGAGGAGCGCCTGTACCTGCATACCGACTTCCCCGAACAGGTGACCGTGGAGGGCAACCTGTCGCTCATCGGCTCTATCTTCCGCAACCTCACAGAGAATGCCATTGCCTACTCAGGCGGGCGTAACATCTACATCACACTCACCGCGAACGACGAGCGGCAGTGCAGCATACGCTTCGAAGACGATGGCTGTGGAGTGGGAGAGGAGCAGCTCACCCGACTGTTTGAGCGCTTCTATCGGGTCGACAAGGGCCGCTCGCGCCAGAAGGGCGGCACGGGGCTCGGACTCTCCATCGTGAAGCACGCCGTGCAGTTTCATGGAGGCACCATCACTGCCACCAATCGCCCCGACGGCGGCTTGCGCTTTGACTTCTCGCTGAAGAAGTAATAGCCGAAGATTGTGCGCAATAGTTTGCGTATCAACGATACATAAGGAAAGCAGACGTGGAGAAATCTCGGACAATCGTACCAATCTTGCAGGATAAGTGGCTCATAATGGAGGATTTTAGGTTGTAACTTTGCAGTGCAAAAGGTGTTCAGATGAAAAAGTACCTCCTCGCATTCTCTATCGTATCGTTGCTATCCTCTGCCATAATGGCTCAGGAGGGTTTCTTCGAGCGTTTCGTGTTCAGGCCCGATACTATCTATGCCGTGCGCCATCCCTACCGCTACACCATACGGCCCAATGTGGGTACCTCGTTCGGGCAGTTTACCTCCAACTGGGACGATACTGGCGTGTCCCATTCCTACAGCCTGATGTCGGCACCTATTTTCAAGGCTGGCTGCAGCGTATCGTACTTAGGCATTACCGCAGGTATTCACCGCGACGTGAAGCGCCTCTTTGGCGAGACCGAGGAGACGGAATACAGCGTGAGCGGATACACCCCGATTGTGGGTGGCGAAATCTCCTATAGCTCCTTGCACACCCATACGATGAGCAGCAACGCCGATGGAGAAACACTATGGCAACTACCACTCGACGGGTGCCACACACGGCGTTTTCTAGCCAATGGATACGTGGTGCTCAATCCGCGCCGTTTCTCCCTGCCGGCCGTGTTCACCCAACGTTATAAGCAGATACGTAGTGCTGGTAGTGCTCTCCTTGGAGCATCGCTCACGGGGTTCCGTATGGATGTGGATGTAACACAGTTGCCGCCCCAGCTAATCGACGAGAACACTCCCTATGACTATGCCCGCCACATCATCTACACCGCAGCGAGCCTTGGTGCCGGCTATGCCTACAACTGGGTACTCCCGGACAACTGGATGCTGCACGCCTCGTACCTGCACACCCTCTCGCTCTACCACTATGGCGAGATAGCCTTCACCGATGGCACTATCCCCTTTGGTCACAAGCTTAACCAGGGCGGCATCGTAAGCCTAGGCTCGGTATGGGACATCGACCGCTACTTCGGTGGCTTCACGGGAACGATGCAGATGCAATGGATGAGCCTCTCGCCCATCTACACCTTTGACTTCTACGTACGTACCCGCCTTTTCTTCGGCTTTAGGTTCTAACATTAATAAAATATAAATAATCTGGTTTTAAGCTATAGGATATCATATTTCACGTAATTTTGCAAGACATAGACCTAAACTGACAATGAAAAAATTATTCATAGCCATCATATCCGTTCTTCTCACCCTGCCACTTGCTGCGGTAGAACGTGAGACGAGGCATTCCCGCTCGACACGGCCAACGTGGTGTGGATCTTCACCGAGGGCAACCGCGTAAAGCTGCTCAACAATGCCGATGCCAAGTTCCTCGACCTGCTCACCTGCATCGACACGGCACGCCACTCGGTGCACCTCGAGTACTTCAACTTCCGCAACGACTCCATCAACAAGATTATGATGACGCTCCTGGCGCGTAAGTTGAAAGAGGGTGTCGAGGTGCGCATTCTCTTCGATGATTTTGGTAATATATCCAACGACCGTCCCATTCGCCGCAAGCACTTGCGTGAGATGCGCGAGTTAGGATTCAAGATCAACCCCTACGACCCTATGCAGTTCCCGTGGATTAACCACGCTTTCCACCGCGACCATCGCAAGGTGGCAGTCGTGGATGGGCAGACGGCATTTATCGGTGGTATCAATGTAGCCGACTACTACGTCACAGGTTTGCCCGGTGTGGGCGACTGGCGCGATATGCACCTGCGCATCGAGGGTCCTGCCGCAAATGTCATTCAGCGCAACTTCATCACCATGTGGAATGCCGAGACTAAGGAGCGCATCAATGCCGCCGACTACTGCCTTGCCCATACGACCTATGCCGATGGAGTGCCTGTAGCCATTGTCAACGACCATCCGCACCATAGCAATGGTGACATTCTCGATGCTTATCTCTGGCTTATCGGCGAGGCCAAGCGGGAAATCAAGATTGTCACTCCTTACTTCCTGCCCCCACCCAGCATACGCCGTGCCTTGGCCCATGCCGTGGAGCGTGGGGTCGACGTGCAGATACTCATCTCGGCCAAGGGTGATATAGCGCTTACTCCCGAAGGCTCCAAGCGTATGGGCTACAAGCTCACCAAGCGGGGTGTCAACGTGTTCCTCTTCAACGGCGGCTTCCACCACTCCAAGGTGATGTCCATTGACGACGACTGCTGCATGATAGGCTCGGCCAACCTTGAGAGCCGAAGCCTCTTCTACGACCACGAACAGAATGCCATCGTGGTAGACAGCACCTTGGTGAACGATTTCGTGGAGATATACGAAAGAGACAAACTCGACAGCGACACGCTCACCCGCAAACTCTATAAGAAGACCTCGCCATGGAAGCGCTTCGTAGGTCATTTGGCTGTATTCCTACGTCCCGTATTGTGAACTTGGAGGGGCTTGTGGTCACTCAAGGTACAGTTTTAGCACTAAGTTCGGCCAAGAAACTCGTTTTTTGCGCTTAATTGTAAAGATACTTTCACTCGCTTTGAAAAATATCCAAGCAAGCTTAGTTTAAGCTTGGCGTGAAACTCGTGCTTTTCTAATCCAACGTGGTTTGGCATAAGCCGGTATTTCACGAAGTACTATAGTTATGACTTTCCTTAACTTTTTTGACTTAATGCGGGTTATCCGTCAATCAAGACCTCACGAGGAAAATTTTGTTACCACGTGAGGAAAATCTTGCAGCATCGCGAGGAAACAAAAAATACCTCCTTTGAGTGTCTTTGATAGCTCGGACTGTCTTTCAAAAATAGACTTTTTAGTTGCTGATTTGGTAAGTTGCTATCTGTCTGTCCTTTCAGGTTGGAATGAAAAACATCATTGACGCGGATTTTGTCAATGACGGGTAGCCTGTTTTTGTCTTGGATTTATATTGAACTTGCATTAATTCAAGTTTTGCATATTCACTCCTTATTCGTAACTTTGCATCCATGTACGACTTGACGACGCGCGACATACAGTATCTGCAAGGGGTTGGCCCCCAACGGGCAGCTTTGCTGGCCAAGGAGTTGGGAGTAACTTCTATGCACGATCTGCTTTACAACTTCCCTTACAAGTATGTAGACCGCAGTCGCCTCTACTACATCCACGAGATTGACGGCAACATGCCCTATATACAGCTTAAGGGAAAGATATTGCGTTATGAAACCAACGGCACGGGACGTAAGATGCGCCTTGTGGCTCATTTCTCGGACGGTACGGGGGTGATAGACCTTGTGTGGTTCAACGGTGCCAAGTTTATTCCAAAGAACTATCCTGTAGGCGTGGAGTATATCGTATTCGGCAAGCCCACGATGTTTGGTGACCGCATCAACGTGGCACACCCTGATATTGATAAAGCTTCAGATTTGTCGCTCTCTGCCATGGGCTTGCAACCTTACTACAGCACTACGGAGCGCATGAAACGCAGCGGACTCAACAGTAATGCCTTGCAGAAGCTTGTGGGTAACCTCTTCACTCTGTTTGAACGCATGCCTATCAGCGAGACCTTGCCCGAGTCGTTCGTGCGCGAACATCACCTAATGCCCCTTGCCGAGGCGCTCTACGCCATCCACTTTCCCAAGGAGCCCGAGGTGTTGCGCCGTGCCCGGTACCGACTCAAGTTCGAGGAACTCTTCTACGTGCAGCTCAGTATCCTGCGCTATAGCAAGGAGCGTCGTCGTAAGTGCTGTGGACTCTGCTTCACCAAGATAGGCGACTTGTTCAATGAGTTCTACGCCAAGAAGCTCCCCTTCGAACTTACGGGGGCGCAGAAACGTGTCATCCGTGAGATGCGCCACGACATGAATAGCGGCCGTCAGATGAATCGCCTCTTGCAGGGTGATGTGGGTAGCGGGAAAACACTCGTGGCACTCATGGCCTCGCTCATAGCCATCGGTAACGGCTACCAAGCCTGCATTATGGCACCTACCGAGATATTGGCCGAGCAGCACTATGCTACCCTCTCCTCGATGCTCGAAGGACTTTCCGTACGTGTAGCCTTGCTTACTGGCAGCGTGAAGGGAAAGAGACGCAAGGAGATACTTGAAGGACTTATTCGTGGTGACATTCATCTGCTTGTAGCTACTCACGCTGTGCTCGAAGATACGGTGCAGTTTTCGGCACTCGGCTTCGTTGTCATCGACGAACAACACCGCTTCGGTGTGGCACAGCGTGCCAAACTGTGGTCGAAGAACACCTTTTCACCACACGTGCTCGTAATGACAGCTACCCCCATTCCGCGTACCCTCGCCATGACACTCTATGGCGATCTCGATGTGAGTGTCATCGACGAGTTGCCTCCAGGCCGCAAGCCCATACAAACCATCCATCAATATGGTAACCGGCAGGCACAGCTCTATCGTTTCATGGGCGAACAGATAGCGCAGGGACGTCAGGTATATGTGGTATACCCCCTCATCAAGGAGAGTGAGAAGATAGACCTCAAGAATCTCGAGGAGGGCTATGCACAGGTGTGCGAAGCTTTCCCACACTGCGCCGTGAGCATGGTACACGGTAAGATGAAGTCTGCTGAGAAAGATGCCGAGATGCAGCGATTCCTACAACGTGAAACGCAGATTATGGTAGCCACAACTGTGATTGAGGTAGGAGTAAACGTGCCCAATGCCTCGGTGATGGTTGTTGAGAATGCAGAGCGTTTTGGACTCTCGCAACTGCATCAGCTCAGGGGAAGGGTGGGGCGTGGCGCAGACCAATCGTACTGCGTGCTTGTGACATCGGTGAAACTCTCGGAGGAGAGCAAGAAACGACTTGACATCATGGTGCGCACCAACGACGGTTTCGAAATTGCCGAAGCCGACCTCAAGCTACGCGGGCCAGGTGATCTCGAAGGTACCCAGCAGAGCGGCATCGCTTTCGACCTCAAAATTGCCAATATCGCCCGTGACGGACAGCTCTTGGGGCACGTGCGTGGCATTGCCGAGCGTATCACCGATGAAGACCCCGATGGCTCGTGCCCCGAGAATGCCCTCATGTGGCAGCAGCTCGAACGCTTGCGCAAGACCAATGTGAACTGGAGTGCCATCTCGTGATGGATGAATAGGCTTCCCCTCTTAGAAAACATTTGTGAAAAATCCTTATCAGTTTTGCTGTGTGCGATAAAAATCGTACCTTTGCAGCTTGAAATGTAGATGCGTGATAATTTCTTGTAACAATAATGAAAATCAGAATAATCAGATATGCAGTTTTGGCTGTGGCGGTGGCGCTGACGATACAGGTCTCGGGACAGGATGTGCTGGCGGTGCAAGCTCCTATGGACAGGCAGATGGCCAAGATTGATTCGGTGGTGCTTGATCGTCTCCTTAAAATCGAGGACTATGAGTATCCTGCACAGGATCTTTATCCCGAGTGGAGCAATGAGTATGCCCATAAGTATACCAATGTGGTGATACCCGACTCGCTGCTCATCGACCTCACGGGTTTCTGTATGCCTACGGAGAATACGAAGATTACCGACATTTTTGGCTACCGCCCTCGTCGCCGCCGTATGCACTACGGATTGGATGTGAAGGTGCAGCGTGGCGACACCATTCGTGCGGCCTTTGATGGTAAGGTGCGCTACGTCAGCTATCAGCGCCGTGGTTATGGCAATTATGTGGTGATACGTCATCCTAACGGGTTGGAAACACTGTATGCCCACTTGACGAAAAAACTGGTGGATGAGAATGAAGTGGTAAAGGCCGGTGACCCTATCGGTCTGGGTGGTAATACGGGTCGTAGCACAGGTACACATCTGCACTTTGAAACCCGTTTGTTGGGTAAGGCATTGAACCCGGCACTCCTCTTCGACTTCCCTAATCAGGATGTGACAGGTGATACTTACCTCTACACGAAACCCAAGAAGAAGGTGTATGATCCCAGTGATCCCGATACTTATTATAAGGTGCGCTCGGGCGACTCGCTCGGCCGTATCGCTGCCCGTAAGGGTACTACAGTGAAGAACCTTTGTAAGCTTAACGGTATCACGACGAAGACGATATTGCGTCCCGGACAGGTGCTGAGACTATACTGAGTGAAAAGTGAAGAGTCGCATGCGTTGCGGCCAAATCTTGTTGATAACTCTTCCCTCTTCCCTCTTAACTCATAAAGATATGGAGACCAACCAACAATTTGAACACATTATTGCTATTTGCCGCGATCTCTTTGCAAAGAAACTCAAGGACTATGGTGCAGCGTGGCGTATCATGCGTCCCACATCGGTGACCGACCAGATATTTATCAAAGCTAGCCGCATACGCAGCATCGAGACCAAGGGGACATCGATGGTCGATGAGGGAATACGTTCAGAATTTATCGGTATTGTCAATTATGGCATCGTGGCTCTCATACAGCTGGAGTTGGGCTATGCCGAGGCCGATGATATGACGCCTGAGGCGGCATTGGCCAAGTATGACGAATATGCCACCAAGGCACTGAATCTGATGAAGGCCAAGAATCATGACTACGACGAGGCGTGGCGTGGCATGCGCATCAGCTCGTACACGGATCTTATACTAATGAAGATATATCGCACCAAGCAAATAGAGGGAAATGAAGGACATACCATCGTATCGGAAGGTGTCGATGCCAACTATATGGACATGATAAACTATGCGGTGTTTGGACTGATAAAGATTGATTTTGGAGAGTGAGCCGCGCTGCTAACATAGCCAGGAATATCATCATCAATAGCCTCCGCTTCGCTTTGGCTCTGGTGTTTGCCTTCTCGGGATTCGTGAAGGCGGTAGATCCTATGGGCACGGTGTATAAGATGGCCGACTATGCCGAAGTCTTCGGCATGGCGGTACATCCAGCATGCCTGTGGGTGGGGACGTGGCTGCTTATAGCTGTGGAGTATGTGATGGGTGTGGCACTTTTCTTTGGACTGTACCGTAGGTTCTACCTATGGTGTATGATGTTGTTTTTAGCAGTAATGACGCCGTTGACATTGCTACTTGCACTCACCAACTCGGTGAGCGACTGCGGATGCTTCGGCGATGCAGTGGTACTCACCAACTGGCAGACTTTCGGGAAGAATCTGGTATTGCTGCTGATGGCAGTTGTGGTATTGGCTAACAATCGTTGCCTATGGCGTGTTATCTCAGAACGGATGCAGTGGCTGGTATTTGTGTTCGCATTAGGCTCCGTAGCGGTATTCATGCTGTACAATATGCGCCATCTGCCGATAATAGACTTTCGTCCGTACAGTATCGGCACCAACATCGTGGAGGCTATGATAGTGCCCGAAGGTGCGCCTCAGGATGTGTATGAGACCTACTTCGTGATAGAGAAGGATGGCGAGCAGCGTACCGTGTCGGCCGACGAATATGTTGACTCTACGTGGGTGTTCGTGTCACGCCAGAGCCGACTGGTGAGTCGTGGATATGTGCCTCCTATCACAGACTTCCATCTGACTTCTCTTGAAGGTGAGGATATGACTTGGGAGGTGTTGGAACAACCTGGATACACCTTTCTGGTAGTGGCCAACGACCTGAAGCGCACGAATGAGGGGATGCTTGATGTCGTAAATGACTTGTACGACTATGCGACGGTCAACGGCTATGCCTTCTATATGATTACATCATCGAACAATCAGGTGATAGCCGACTGGACGGAGCATACAGGGGCCACCTATCCCTATCTGCAGGCCGATGACATATTGCTCAAGACTATGATACGCTCCAACCCTGGACTCATCGTGTTGAACGATTCTACGATAGTGGGCAAGTGGAGCGCTGCCGATATGCCGCGCGACGGACAACTGATACTTCCCATGGAGTGCAACAAGGCTCTGGTGATTACGGAGCGAGAAGTGAGAGCCGGTCACGTGGCAATGGCATTGTGGATGTTCTTCCCACTGCTGCTCCTTGTGGCGATTGACAAGAACCTTAGGAACAAGAATACAGAACAACATAACAGTAGTATTAATAACTAAAAAAACAACAAAAAAATGAGAAAGAACATTGTAGCAGGAAACTGGAAAATGAACAAAACCCTTCAAGAGGGTGTTGCTTTGGCAACAGAGTTGAATGCAGCGTTGGCAGCTGACAAGCCCAACTGCGAGGTTATCATTTGCACACCATTTATCCACTTGGCATCGGTGGCTCCTATCGTTGATAAGGGTGTTATCGCTGTAGGTGCTGAGAATTGCGCAGATAAGGCATCTGGCGCATATACAGGTGAGGTAAGTGCTGCCATGGTGGCTTCTACTGGTGCACAGTACGTTATCCTTGGTCACTCAGAGCGTCGTGCTTATTATGGTGAGACTCCCGAGATTCTCAAGGAAAAGGTTCTCTTGGCATTGGCCAACGGTTTGACTCCTATCTTCTGCATCGGTGAGGTGCTGGAGGAACGTGAGGCTGGCAAGCAGAACGAAGTGGTTTACAATCAGCTCGAAGGCTCGCTCTTCGGACTCTCTGCTGAGGACTTCTCTAAGATTGTGCTCGCTTACGAACCCGTATGGGCTATTGGTACCGGCAAGACCGCTACTGCAGAGCAGGCTCAGGAGATTCACGCTTACATTCGCTCAGTGATTGCCAAGCAGTTTGGCAAGGAAGTGGCTGACAATACCTCTATCCTCTATGGTGGTAGCTGCAAACCCTCAAATGCCAAGGAACTTTTCGCTAACCCCGACGTAGACGGTGGTCTTATCGGTGGTGCTGCTCTGAAGGTAGAAGACTTCAAGGGTATCATTGACGCATTCAAGTAATACTTGTTTTATTTTCAGAGAACCCTGAGATATAAGAGCCTTAGGGTTCTCTGAATAATAATTTTCTTATGAAAAAGATAAGTGTATTGTTGGCAACATTGTTCTCTCTGCCCCTCGCTGCCCAGGACAATATCGTAAACCAGTTGGCTCGTCCCGTTCCTGGTCAAGGAGTAATCACCATTCATCAGGATGCACGCCTCAATGCGCTGCTCGGTAAAGTGTATGACCCTGCGCAGGGAAAAGGCAAGAAGATACAAACAGTGGGCTATCGCATACAGGTCTATGCTGGAGGCAATACACGCAATGCTAAGGAGGAGGCGCTGAAGGCGGCTCGGTACGTCAAGGATAACTATCCCGACATACCGGTATACCCCGAATTCGTGTCACCTCGATGGGTGTGCCGCGTAGGCGACTACAAAACCATTGAAGAGGCTGATCAGGCCATGCGTATGCTCAAAAAGTCGAGCGGTTTTAAGGAAATTGTTATCCTTCCCAACCAGTTGATAAATATATCATTGTAAAAAACTACTATGGACTTGACGAATAATCCGGGCAACTATCCCGTAGATGAACGTAACCCCGAATTAGAAGAACACTATCGCCTGATACTTGGTCTGTTAGGTGAAGATGCCGAGCGCGAGGGATTGGTGAAGACACCTCAACGTGTAGCGCGTGCTATGCAGACACTTACGCGCGGTTATCGTATGGATCCCAAAGCGGTACTCAATTCTGCAAAGTTCAAGGAAGACTACAGCCAGATGGTTATTGTCAAGAACATCGATTTCTATTCACTCTGTGAACACCATATGTTGCCCTTCTTCGGCAAGGTGCACGTAGCTTACATCCCTAACGGCTACATCACGGGACTGAGCAAGATTGCCCGTGTGGTTGATATCTTCTCGCATCGCCTGCAGGTACAAGAACGTATGACATTGCAAATCAAGGAGTGCATACAGGAAACTCTTAATCCCTTAGGCGTAATGGTGGTAGTAGAGGCACAGCACATGTGCATGCAGATGCGTGGTGTAGAGAAGCAGAATTCCATTACTACAACCTCTGACTTTACGGGAGCCTTCAATCAAGCCAAGACGCGCGAGGAGTTTATGAATCTTATTCGTGGTTGATCTATAGGGGAGGTTGACTTAACGACGTGGGCTCGAAATAAGTTCAAAAAGCTTTAGTTGCTCGTCATTGATAAGTCCTAATCAATGTTGTATCCCTTGTCAAAGGAACAATATACCAATGTGTGAAAGATTCCTTCTAATAAAATCTCTATATCCCCTTATCTCAAAGTTGGTCATAAGTTATGACAGATTTTTCAGATGAGGAGTAGTCGGTTGACTCTACAGAATCGCTTCTCTCAAAAAGATGTCAGCAGTTAGTTTTTTGGGGGGGGAAATATATAGTTAAGCATTTTTTACAACAACGAGACGAAGCAAGAATATGGAAATAAAAAGCGCAGAATTTGTCATCAGCAACACCCGGATAGACCGCTGCCCGCAGGACGGGTTGCCTGAATATGCTTTCATCGGGCGTTCCAACGTGGGGAAGTCGAGCCTCATCAACATGCTGACACGTAAGCCTAAGCTGGCCATGACCTCGGCCACACCGGGCAAGACGATGCTCATCAACCACTTCCTCATCAACAAGGCGTGGTATCTTGTCGACCTCCCCGGATACGGCTATGCCCAGCGCGGAAAGAAGGCGAAGGACAAGTTGGCGCAAATCATCGAAAGCTATATCCTCGGACGCGAGCAGATGACCAACCTCTTCCTGCTCATCGACATACGCCACGAACCACTGGCCATTGACCTCGAGTTCATAGAGTGGCTGGGCGAAAACGGAGTGCCCTTTTCCATCGTATTCACCAAGGCTGACAAGTTGGGCACACAACGCCAGCGCGAGAATGTGGAGCGCTACCTTGCCCGCCTGTCAGAGCAATGGGAAGAGCTGCCACCGCACTTTGTCACCTCGTCGGAGAAGGGGATCGGGCGCAACGAGGTGCTCGGCTATATAGAGCAGATCAACCGGAGCCTATAGTGCCGAATATCTTGCCTTCCTGTCGATGAACTTTGTTGTCTCACCGTTTTTTCTCACGCAGAAATATAGGATATCACCAAATAAATTTGCCGTTATTTTTACAATTCATGAATAAATGAAGTCTGGTTTCCTTACGAATGGCGTTCCGCGTTTGATGACAGCAAACATTCGTAGCAGC
>Ga0233360_1000033_pt1 | contig 46996 bp, 35 predicted proteins | sample ElkDunMinimDraft_20_FD_180671 | JGI IMG/M metagenome (GOLD analysis project Ga0233360, IMG submission 180671) | Fecal eukaryotic communites from dung pellets of Tule Elk in California, USA - Elk Dung A0 | ecosystem: Host-associated > Mammals > Digestive system > Large intestine > Fecal | place...
GTTGGCCGCAAGGGGATAGGTGTCGAAACCCGAGAGGTCGCTCGTGGATCCCCCACCACGGATGATGACTACTACATCCCATTCGTCGCGCTCTGTGGCAATACGATCAAGAGCAGCGATAACGGTCTCCTCTACCCTATCGCCCTGCATCACCGCCGGGAACAGCTTGGGACAGAAAACAAATCCGTAGGGATTGCCCAGCAACTGGTCGCAAAAGTCGCCATAGCCCGCTGCACCCGCCGCAGAAATGACAGCAATACGCTGTGGCAACATAGGCATGGAGAGTTCCTTGTTGAGCGTAAGCACCCCCTCCTCCTCCAGCTGCATCAGTATCTCGCGACGGCGACGTGCCATATCGCCCAACGTATAGGTAGGGTCTATATCATGTACCGTAAGCGAAAGTCCGTACTGTTCGTGGTAGTCGACCGAAACCTGTAGCAGCACTTTGATGCCTGCCGCAAAGCGTTGCCCCGTGGCATTCTCGAAATAGGGTCTCAGCATCTTATAGATATTGGCCCAGATGGTGCCGCGTGCCTTGGCCAGCAGCGCATTGCCCCGCTCGGCCTTCTGCACCAGTTCGATGTAGCAGTGACCGTTGTAGGCTTCGCGCACCTCGCTCAACTCGGCTTGCACCCAATAGGCATCGGGCAGAGCCTCGCTCAAGGTACGGCGTATGAGATGCCCCAGTTCGTATAGTGAGAGTGATTCCATTACAAATACATATTAATACCTCGTTGCGAGGCTATGAAGGCACCACCCACAAGGCGATTACCCACGTAGAACACAGCCGACTGCCCCGGGGTGATGGCCGAGACCTCCTCGGCAAAGCGGATGAGGAACTTGCCCCCCTCCACCTCGCGTACCACCTCGCAAGGCACGGCACGACTGCGATAGCGAATGCGCACCGTAAGCTGCTGCTCGGCAAAAAAGCGCCCGGTATCCGCCAGTTGCACCTGCTCCACAAGCATGTGGCGTGTGAGGAGCTGCCCGACATCGCCCAGCATCACGGTATTCTTATCAGGGTTTATCTTAAGCACATAGGCAGGCTTGCCCAGCGCTATGCCCAGCCCCTTACGCTGCCCTATGGTGTAGTAGGGATAACCCTGATGGGTGCCCAATACGCGCCCTGCACTGTCGACATACTTGCCAGGCCCTATCTGTGCATCTATCTGCGGACAATGCTGGCGCAGGAAGTCGCGATAGTCGCCTTCGATGAAGCACACCTCCATGCTCTCGCCCTCACGCGCCTTCAGCACGAAGTTCCTGTCGGCAAGGTATTGCCTCACATCGGATTTCTTCCACCCACCTAAAGGGAAGATGCAGCGGGCAAGCACCTCCTGACTGAGCCGCCAAAGGAAATAGCTCTGATCCTTCAGTGCATCATCACCCGTGACGATATACCAGTGTCCGTGCTCACACACCGTCTGCACATAATGCCCTGTAGCAATGTAGGCACAGCCAAGACGGTCGGCCCACTCGGTGAGCACGCGAAACTTGAAGAGCTGATTACACATCACACAGGGATTGGGTGTGCGGCCTGCCATATACTCACCAGTAAAGTAGCGTACGATGCTACTGTGAAACGGCTCGCGCTCATCGGCCACGTGATGTTCGATACCCAGTCGAGTAGCCACATCGCGAGCCTCACAGACAAAACGAGGGCAGCCATCAGCATCAAGTTGGGAGGGCACATCAAACACGCGCATCGTCACACCCACCACCTCATAGCCCTGCTCCTGCAGCATCAAGCACACAGCCGTGCTGTCGATGCCACCGCTCATACCTACCAATACTCGTCTGTCCTTTTCCATCGTACTACATTGTATACGGAGGGCGAAGTTAGCACCTTTTTCGAAACAAAGCTATACAAACAGACGTTTTTTTGCCCTGGGAACAGCAAATAAATTTGCGTTTTCACTCACCTTACAGTAATTTTGCATACTGAAAAACAGGTATAACATAATAGGATGACAGAAAAGAGAATTCCGAGCGAACTGGGAACTCAGCCAGTAGGCAAGTTGCTAAAGCAATATGCCATACCCTCTATCGTGGCTATGCTGGCCTCGTCGCTCTACAATATTGTCGACAGCGTGTTTATAGGGCACGGAGTGGATGCGTTGGCACTGTCGGGACTGGCCGTCACCTTCCCGTTGATGAATATATCTACGGCGTTCGGTGCCATGGTGGGCATGGGTTCGTCGACCCTCATATCGGTGAAGTTAGGACAAAAGGACTACGGCACGGCACAACAGATACTGGGCAATGCCGTAGTGATGAACATTGTGATGGGCATCGTATTTGCCCTCGTATCGCTGGCATACCTTGACCCCATCCTCTATTTTTTCGGTGCCAGCGATGCCACTATCAGTTATGCCCGTGAGTATATGCAGATAATACTCTTGGGCAATGTATTCTCGCACATGTATTTCGGGTTCAACGCGCTGTTGCGTGCCATCGGGCATCCCAAGATGGCGATGCGGGCTACCATATCGACGGTAATCATCAATACGGTGCTCGACCCCCTGTTTATCTTCAAGGAGATAGACCTCGGCTTCGTCCAGTTCAGCGGTGTGGGCTGGGGCATCCGTGGTGCAGCTGTAGCCACTATCCTGGCACAGTGTATCGCCTTGGCATGGCAGGTACGTGTACTGAGCGACAAGCGTGAGTTCATACACTTCAAGCGCGGCATCTACAAGTTGAAGAACTACATCGTCAAGGAGGTGCTCACCATCGGGCTCTCGCCCTGCCTGATGAACCTTGCTTCGTGCTTTGTGGTCATCTTCATCAACCGCGGATTGGCCAGCTATGGTGGCGACTATGCCGTGGGAGCCTACGGTATTGTACATAAGATGACCTTCATCTTTGTGATGATTGTGATGGGATTCAACCAAGGCATGCAACCTATTGCCGGATATAACTATGGTGCCAAGGCCTACGACCGCGTCATCCAGGTGCTCAAGACAACCATTGTCTGCGCCACGGTAGTTACCACAGCCGCCTTCTTTATCGGTGAGTTCGCACCCGAGTATGTGGCCCGCATCTTCACCTCCGACGAGAAGATGATCGAGATTGCAGCCGTGGGTATGCAATACAACTGCCTCGTGTTCCCCATCGTGGGGTTCCAGATGGTAGCAGGTAACTTCTTCCAAAGCATCGCCCAACCCGGCAAGGCCATCTTCCTGTCGCTGAGCCGTCAGCTGCTGTTCCTCGTTCCCTTCATCCTCATCTTCCCCCATTTCTGGGGTATCGATGGCGTATGGATAAGCCTTCCTGCATCGGATCTCGTGTCGTCTATCACGGCGGCCGTGATGCTGGGACATTTCTTTAGGAAACACAAGAAATAATTGCTTATGAAAAAAATAATCCTCAACATCGGACGACAACTTGGCAGCGGTGGACGCAGTATAGCGGCCATCCTCGCTGCACACTATGGCATCACCGCCTACGACCGCAAGCTCATCGAGATAGCTGCTCAGGAGAGCGGACTATGCAAGGAGGTGTTCGAGAACGCCGATGAGAAAAAGTCTTACGGATTCTTCCACTCCATCTTCTCGAACCGTTCGGCAGCCAATGCCTTCGGCAGCAACGAGAGTTATCTGAGTAATGATGCACTGTTCAAGGTGCAGAGCGATATCATACGCGACCTGGCAGAGCGCGAGTCGTGTATCTTCATCGGGCGCTGTGCCGACTATATCCTGCGCAACAATCATCACTGTATCAACATCTTCTTCACGGCTAACCTCCAAGACCGCATAGCACGCATAGCAAGCGAGAAGAACATCACCGCCGAGCAGGCTACCGAGCTGATAGAAAAGACTGACCGCCGACGTGCCGCCTACTACAACTACTACAGCGGTAAGACGTGGGGCGCTGCCGAGAGCTATGACCTCTGCATCAACACCTCGCACCTCGGCCACGAAGCTACAGCCCAGATGCTGATAGAGTATATTGATAAACGAGTGAAGAGTGAAAAGTGAAAAGGGAAGAGTTGCCATCCGGACGACAACCTTTCTTCACTTTCAATTCTTCACTCTTAGCTCTTTCCTCTAATGAAACGCATCGGTCTCCTCTCTGACACTCATGGCCATTGGGACGAACGCTACACACGGCACTTTGCCGAGTGCGACGAGGTGTGGCACGCCGGAGACATTGGTTCGCTCGAGGTGGCCGAAAAGTTCGAAGCTTTCCGCCCCTTCCGTGCCGTACACGGCAATATCGACGGACGTGATATCCGCCTGCGCTACCCAGCGATAAACCGCTTCACCATCGAGGGAGCCGACGTACTCATCAAACACATCGGAGGTTATCCCGGCAACTACGATGCCTCTATCCGCGGTACCCTCTTCATGCATCCGCCCAAACTCTTTATCAGTGGCCACTCCCACATCCTCAAGGTCATGCACGACCGCACCCTCAACACCCTGCACATCAACCCCGGTGCCGCAGGCATCTACGGTTTCCACAAGGTGCGCACCCTCATACGCTTCACTGTAGACAACGGTGCCTTCAGTGACCTTGAAGTGATAGAACTGGCGTAAAAATGAGAATCAAATCATCTATCGATTGCATTCCCAACACTCGCATAGCCATTTACCAGACCAACACATTATTGCTTACATCTCCATAGCTTTTTCTTGGATATATCCCAAGATTATACTACATTTGCCCTAACAATAATAATTATGCTATGAAAAAACTACTGTCCTTGTTCATGTGCCTTATCGGCCTCAGTGCTTCGGCTCAAGTATCGTTCGGCAATGCCGAGAAGTTTAACACCGATTGGTGCTTCGTCCTCAACGATGACAGCGCAGCCAACAAGCCCGACTACGACGACAGCCGCTGGCGACGCTTGGAACTGCCCCACGACTGGAGTGTAGAGAGCGCACCCTCACAGGCTCTGGCCAGCTGTACAGGCTACCTGCCCGGAGGCATAGGATGGTACCGCAAGACTTTCACCGTGACCGATGATGCAGCCCGCCACTACATCTACTTCGAGGGCGTGTATAACCGTAGCGACGTATATCTCAACGGACACCATCTGGGACACCGCCCCAACGGCTACGTATCATTCATGTACGACCTCACCCCCCACCTCAATAAGAGCGGCGACAATGTCATCGCCGTACGCGTTGACCATAGCCGCTATGCCGACTCGCGCTGGTATACCGGTTCAGGCATCTACCGCGACGTATACCTCATCAGCGCCCCTGACGTACACCTCTCACAGTGGGGCGTAGCCTACCGCGCCAGTAGGCTCACCGAACGTAGTGCTACCATCGAAGTCGACGTGGCCGTGGACAACCATACCGCACAAGCACAGAAAGTGCAGGCTCGCATCACCATGCTCGATGCCGAGGGGAAAAAAGTAGCCTCAACCACGAGAAATGCGGCCATAGAAGGAAATACTTTCAATTCTCAATTCCCAAATTTCAATTTAAGAATTTCTAACCCTCACCGCTGGAACCTCGATGACCCTTACCTCTACACCCTGCAGGTAGAACTTCTAACCGACGGAAAAGTTATAGACCAAACCTCCGTGCGTGCCGGCTTGCGTACCCTCGACTTCAGTGCCGACAAGGGTTTTGCTCTCAATGGACGGAACATGAAGGTCAAGGGCGTATGCCTCCACCACGATGCTGGTGTACTGGGTGGCGTAGTACCTCCCGAGGTATGGCGTCGCCGTCTCGAGTCGCTCAAGGCTATGGGAGCCAATGCCATCCGCATGAGCCACAATCCGCAGGCTCCCATCGTGTATGACCTGTGCGACGAACTGGGTCTGCTCATCATGGACGAAGGCAGCGACGAGTGGGAGTTTCCCAAGCGTAAGTGGATTAAAGGATGGAATAAGGGCGAGCCCGGCTTTGAGGGTACAGCAGACTTCTTCGAGGAATGGATAGAGCGCGATGTGACAGACATGGTGCGCCGCGACCGCAACCACCCCAGCGTGTTTCTATGGAGCGTAGGCAATGAAGTAGACTACCCCAACGACCCCTACTCACACCCCGTTCTTGATGGCAGCAGCATTAGCCAGCCCATGTTTGGCGGCTATGACCCCGAACGTCCACATGCCGAGCGCATAGGTAAAATTGCCAAACGCCTGGCCGCCTGCATCCGTGCCATAGACTCCTCACGCCCCGTCACAGGTGCACTGGCAGGCGTGGTCATGAGCAATGAGACAGAGTATCCTGAAGCTGTCGATGTGGTAGGCTACAACTACACCGAAGACCGTTACGAAACCGACCATAAGAAATACCCCGATCGTATCATCTACGGCAGCGAGACTCGCAGCGACTTCGGAGCCTGGAAGGCCGTGCGCGACAAAGAACACATCTTCGGTCAGTTTATCTGGACCGGAACTGACTACCTCGGCGAGTCAGGAGCATGGCCCTCACGCGGCCTCCACACCGGTCTGCTCAACTTTGCCAACTTCCCCAAGGGACGTGGCAAATTCCGCGAGGCTCACTGGAGTGACAAGCCCATGGTATACATCGGCACGTACCGCACTGGCCGTGGCCGCTGGGGCAACCAACTCTCCATCGATGCAGGAGACACATGGAACTACCGCGACGGACAGCGTGTGCGTGTGGTATGCTACACCAATACCGCCAAGGCACAACTCAAGCTCAACGGTGAGGTTATCGGCGAGATGCGTCCCTACGATGACAACAGCGGCATGATACACTGGGACGTAGAATATCGTCCCGGCATACTCACTGCCGAAGGCTTTGATGCTGAAGGCAACCTGCAAGCTACCTATACCGTCAAGACCAGCGACCGCCCCTATAAACTTCGCGCCACACTACTTGAACCCGAAGTATCGGCTGCCGGAGGCACCGCACAGGTGCTCGTGGAAGTGCTCGATGAGCAGGGCACGATCGTGAAGCTGGCCGACAACATGATCTCTTGCCAGGTCGAGGGACCTGCCCGCCTGCTAGGCATCGAGAACTCCGACAACAGCGACATGAGCCACCCCAAGGCACGCCAGCGCCGTGCCTATCAGGGTTACCTCGTAGCCTATGTGCAGGTCACCGACAAGGTACCCGTGACGCTCACTTTCAGCGCTCCGCTGCTCAAAGATGCAACACTGACATTCGAAGCCAAATAGGACTTATACATATACAAAGAGAGAGGTTGCCCCAAAGGTTGACCTCTCTCTTTATCTCTATTCAAGAATGAATCAAATTGTCTTCTCAACATTCCACACAAAAGCACGAAGGCCGAGACGTTCGGTTTCCTTGTCGATTCGGTGCAACTCCTCGAGCAATGAGTCAACCTGTTCGTCGCGTACTACTGTGAGGATGGCCGAACACATGGAGGGCCAAGCATGGCTGCCGTAATGGGGCTCACCTGTCTTACTTCCACGCCCCTGCACTTGAGGGAACATGGAGAAACCGCGACAGTTGAAGTGGTCGAGCGTGAAGAGTATCTTCTCTTGGTATGCCTGGTCGTAGGCTATAAAAATGGATTTCATGTCTTTGAATTCTAAATTTTGAATTTTGAATTCTGAATTATGAACTTGCTCCGAATCATACTCATCAGAGAATATCGCATTGGCAAAAAATCCACAACTCAGAATTCAGAATTAAGTTATCACTTCTTACTCTTAATCATCGTGTGCTTATGCTCAGCCCAGTGTGCATCGAGAGCAAGTTGGCGGCGGTGCTTGCGGCGCTGACGCTTGATGCCTACACCGGTAAACATACAGTAGAGTACGGGCACGAGCACAAGGGTAAGGATGGTAGATACGGTGAGACCACCGATAACCGATACGCCCAGCGGACGCCACATCTCGGAACCTTCACCCTGGTCGACAGCCATAGGCACCATACCGAGAATCGTAGTGAGAGTGGTCATAAGTACAGGACGCAGACGGCTGCGGCCTGCAGTGATGGCCGACTGGATGGCACTCATACCGCGCTCGCGGCAGAGCTTGGTGTAGTCGATGAGCACGATACCGTTCTTCACCACGATACCGAAGAGCATGATACATCCCATGAGGCTCATCACGTTAAGGCTGGTGCCTGTGAGCGCCAAGGCGAGAATCACACCGGCAATAGAAAGCGGCACGGCAGTGATGATGATGAAGGGGTCGGTAAACGACTCGAACTGAGCTGCCAATACAATGAACACAAGCATAATGATGAGTATACCAAGTACACCAAGGTCACCGAACGATTCCTGCTGATCCTCAAAGTCACCGGCAAGGTTCACATTGATACCCAAGGGGATGTCCATATTCTTGATGATCTTGTTGCTGGCGGTCACAATCTCGCCCATGGGCACACCGGCATTGATGATGGCCTTGACGGTATTGATACGCTCGCGGTCCTTACGTTCGATGGAGGGGGGCGAGAATCGCTCCACTACAGTACCAACATCTTTGATGCGTACGGCTGCACCATTAGCACCATAGATGAGGATGTTCTCGATGTCCTCGATGCTGGTACGGTACTCGGGCGCATAGCGCACCTTGATGTAGTGCTCATCGCCATCCTCACGGTAGAATGAGGCTGTAGAACCATTGATGCGGTTGCGCAAGTAGGTCGCTGCCGTGCTCACGTTGAGTCCGTGACGGGCCAGCTTCTCGCGGTCGAAGTCGACCTGTATTTCGGGCTGATAGTCTGAGCGGCTGATACGCACCTCACTCACACCGTCTAGCTTGAGCAGTTCGGCACGCAGGTCGCGAGCCACCTTGTCGGTAGCATCGAAGTCGTATCCGTAGATTTCGAAGTCGATGGATGACTGTCCACCCATACCCGAGTTACCACCGGCACTTACGGTATACTTCTCAATTTCCGGATAGCTGTTGAGGTCGGCACGGATAAGTTCGGAAATCTCAAACAGAGTGCGTTCGCGCTCATCGGGGTCAACGAGCGTGATGTTGAACGAACCGATATGGGTACCGTTGTCCTGCATGGAGGCGAAGGTGTTGTCCTCGCTGGCCTGACCTACGGTGTAGTTGACTACGCGAGCCTCATCCTTGAAATCGGCCATCCACTTGTCGGCCAGTTCCTTGGCAATAGCATGAGTGCGCTCTGTACGAGTACCAACGGGCATGTACATCTTCACGGTCATACGGCTGTCGTCGGATGATGGGAAGAACTCTACACCTACAAACTTGAAGGTAAAGAAACTGGCTATACAGATGATTATACATACCACGAAGACACTCTTACGGTGACGCACGGCCTTGTCGATCATACGGCCATACCAAGCATCCAGACCATCGAGGACACGCTGGATGGGGGTAAAGAAGATGGTATAGAAACGGCTATGCTTCTTCTTCAGACGCAACATCTGCGAGCAGAGCATCGGGGTCAGCGTCAAGGCCGATACGGTAGATACGGTAAGAATCACACACATCATCCAACCCAACTGCTTGAACATCATACCCATCATGCCACCAGCCAGTGTCATGGGGAAGAACACGGCAATCATCGTCAGCGTAGAGGCCACAACGGAGATGGCCACCTCATTGGTAGCGTGGATAGCTGCCTGCTTGGGATCGGAGCCGCGCTCGATATGTGTAGTCACGTTCTCCAACACCACGATGGCATCGTCCACCACCATACCGATAGCGATAGAGAGACAGGCGAGCGAAATCATGTTGAGCGAACCATCGGTGACTGCCAAGTAGATGAACGAGGCAACCAACGAGATGGGGATGGTGATGGCGATAACGAAGGTGGCACGCCAGCGACCGAGGAAGAGGAACACCACAAGCACCACGAAGAGCAGGGCGTAGAGCACCGTCTCGGCAAGTCCGCTGATAGAGTTCTCGATGTTCTCCGAGGTGTTGGCCACGAGACCAATCTTCACGTCAGAGGGGAGGTTTTCCTGCAGCTTGGGAAGCATCTCGAGCACCTTGTTGGAAATCTCCACGGAGTTGGCTCCCGACTGCTTCTGCACTACGATGGTAGCACCGCGCACTCCGTTGGTGAAGGTCATCTGTCCGCGCTCCTGGATGGTATCTACTACCTCGGCTACATCGCGCAGATAGATGTCGCTGCCACCCATAGAGGCTACGACGATGTTCTCCATCTCCTTGGGGTCGTTGAACTCACCCTCTACGCGGAGGGGGAAGGTCTCGTTACCGATGTCAAACGAGCCACCGGGGATGTTCATATTCTCAGCCGAGATAATCTGGCTGATGGCCTCGATGCTGAGGTTGTAGGCCTCCAGTTTCACGGGGTCGCAGTAGACGTATATTTCACGCTCTGCAGCACCACCGATCGACACCGAGCCCACACCAGGGATACGTGCCAAGGGGTTGGCCACGTTGTCGTCGAGGATTTTGTAGAGTCCGTTGGTCGACTGGTCGGCCTGCACCGAAAGGATCATGATAGGCATCATGTCGGAGTCGAACTTCAGGATGATGGGCGTGCTCACGGCATCGGGCAGCGCCGAGGTTATCATGTTCAGTTTGTCGCGCACGTCGTTGGTGAGGTCGTCGATGTCGTGTCCGTATTCAAACTCGAGGGTGATGAGCGACATATTCTCCGCTGAGCGCGAAGTGATGTGCTTGAGGTTGGCCACCGAGTTGAGCGTACTCTCCAAGGGGCGTGTCACGTTGTTTTCAATATCCGATGCGCTGGCGCCCGAGTAGGATGTCATCACCATGATGACGTTCGGGTCCATCTTCGGGTAGAGGTCAATCGGGAGCTTGGTGGCTGAGAACACACCGAACACCACGATGGCAACGAAGATGAGCGCAGTCATAATCGGTCGTTTGACCGAACCTTCATATAAACTCATGTTTTCTAATTTTGAATTATGAATTATGAATTATGAATTAATATCACTTCTCCACTCTCACCTCCATGCCGTCAGCCAATCGCCCCTGACCGGCAATGACTACGGTAGCACCGTCGGGGATACCGCCAAGGAGCTCGTAGGCATCGTCGAGGCGCTGGCCCAGTTCTACCTTCACGTAGTTTACCTTACCATTATTATATACGTATACGAAGCGCTCGCCAGAGCCGGGCTGCTTCACGATAGCCATGTCGGGAACCACCACGCGGTACTCGGTGCCGAAGTTGAGCTCAGCACGGGCAAACATGCCGGGGCGTACCTTCTCATTGCTGTTGGGTAATGTCAGCTCTACAGGGAAGGTGTGGGTAGCGGCATTGATGGTGGGATACTTGAGCGATACGGTAGCGGTAAACTTCTCGCCAGGCAGGGCATCGAGGGTGATGATAGCCTTGTCGCCCTTCTTTACCTTGGAGTAGTAGTTTTCCGATACGTTGACGAGCAACTTCACGGGGCGAATCTGCTCCACGGTGAGGATAGCTGCACCGGCATAGAGGTCACCATTGTCATAGTTGCGGGCAGTGACGATACCATCGATGGGGCTCAAGAGCTGGGTATTCTCCATGGTGTTGTTGTACTGGCTCTCAGCCACCTCGAGCGACATCTTCATGTTGTCAAACTCGGCCTTCGACACACCGCCTACGGCATAGAGTTCCTTCACGCGGGCGAAGTCAACCTTCTGGTTCTCAATCTGCAGGGTCAGCTGCTGCAGGTTGGCAGCATCCATCTGCACGAGCTTCTGTCCTTTGCGCACGTGGTCGCCCACCTCTACAAAGATCTTGTTGATACGACCGGGAGCCTGAGGAGCGATGTTGTTCTTCACCTCAGCCTGTACGGTACCTACATAGTCGCGCACCTGATCTACGGGGCGCACTGCCACCTTAGCCACCTTCACGGCGGGCTTCACCTCTTCGGTTTCGACGGCAGTCTGTGTTGTCTGACTCTTGCCGCCACAAGCAGCCAACAACACGGTCAGAGCCATGGCTGCCAACGAGAATGCTTTTCTTTTCATCTTATATATATGTTTTGTTTGATTTTTATTTCTTGGGAGTTAAGGAGTTCTGATTGCCGTAACCTGCTACTGGAAATTTTCACACCTGTGAAAAAACTTTATCGCACCTGTGAAAATAATTTTTCACGCCTATGAAAATATTTTTTCACTTCGATGAAAATTCTTGCAAAAGCCTAATAGCCGCGTCCGCAATAAAACCCTTTTCGCAATTACTCTCTTACGTATTCCTTTCCCTGCAGCTTATCCAAGTCGGCCTTGGCACTCAGGTAATCGAAAATCGACTGTGCATAGGTGAGCTGTGCCTGTGTGAGTGCCACCTCGGCGCTGTTGAGCTCGAGGATGGTGCCGCGGCCCACTTCGTAGAGTTTCTCTGCGATGGCGCGTCCCTTCTCGGCCTGTGTGATGGCCTCCTTGTTGCTCGATACCTGCTCGGCGCTGGCCGCCATGCTGTTGAGGTAGCTCTGCTGCTGCATGGCAAGCTGGCGTGCGGTATAGTCGCGGTTCTGCATCAGCTGGCTGATTTGTATGTTCGTCTTCTTCACGTTCGAGAAGTTGCTGTACTTGAACAAGGGGATGCTCACGCTCAGGGCCAGGTTGCTGTATGGATTCCAGTTGTACTCCTTGAACTTGAAGTCGTTGGCCATGCAGGTGTACATGTAGTTGAATTGCAGGGCTACCATCGGGGCGAAGTTTTGCTTGTTGAGCGAGAGGGTCTGCTGCAACATCTTCACGTTCATGTCCATCTGCTTCAATGCGCTGTTCTCCTTAAGCGAATTGGTGTCGGCGGTGAGGATACCTGCGTACACATTCTCTTCATAGTCCTTGAGGCTGCCGATGAGTTCAAATTCCGTCTCAGGCTCGATGTTCATCAGCACCAGCAATTGCAGCTTCGACAAGTCTACGGCATTGCGTGCCGAGATGACCGAAGGCTTCAGGTTGCGCATCTGCACCTCGGCGCTGATCTTGTCGAACTCGCTCACGCGACCCTGCTCAAACTTGGCGTTGACGATGCGAAAGTTCTCCTCGCTCTGCGCGAAACTCTTCTCCAACACGGTATAGCTGTCTTGTGCCAATAGCGTCTGATAGAAGGCCTTGGTCACTTGATTCACCAAGTCCTGCTTCGATGAGCGTGCCTGCTCTACGGCCAGCGCCACATCGGTCTTGGTCAGCTTCATGCTCTTGTAGAGCGTAGGAGCAAATATTGGCAGACTTACCGAGAGGCCACCATTGTATGAGTTCTCGATACCCACCTGAAACTCCATACCGTTCATCACCATCGTCTGTTTCTTGATGGTGCGGGTATACGAGCCAGCCAGCGATGCCTCGGGAAGTAATCCCATCACCGTCTCCTTATTAGAAATTTTCTTCAACTGAACAGTTTGTTCTGCCACCTGGATAGTAGGGTTGTCGCTTAGGGCAATTTCTATCGCCTGTTCGAGCGTCAGCGCCAACTTCTCCTGTGCCGTGGCACCCAAAGCGCACAGGCAGAGGATAGCGATCATTATCGGCCGTTTGCCGACAGTACACATCTTTTTCATTTCTTTGTTTTTTCGCTTAAAAACTATTACTATTTCCATTGTTTTATTATTTCCAGTCCCTTATCGGTAGCCAGTCCGCGCAACATCACCAGCACCACCGAGTCGTATATCACCTTGGGAGGATAGTTGCGTACTTCGGGGTTGATGAGTAGCTTGTCTATCTGAAAGCCATCCTGCCTGAGAAACACCTCGTAGTTCACATCGTCTCTCAGCAATTCCTGCTTTACTCCCATCTGCAACCATTCTTTGATGCGGTCGGCATGTTGGACATGCACCTGTTCGAAGAAAGTCTGCACTTGAGGGTAACGCATGAGTTCAATAAAGAATAAAGGATTGACCTCCCGACAATGTTCAATCACCCACCTGTAAAGCATGAATATCTGTTCCAGTACATTGGTCGAACTCCCGATAATTTCTCTTACGTTTTGGTGGAAGCTCATGGAGATAACCTTTACCACCTCAAGCAACAGTTCTTCCTTGTCGGAGAACAGTTCGTACAGTGTTTTCTTGGACATGGAAAGTTCGCGTGCAATATCGTCCATACGCACCTGCTTCACGCCTTGCGCCTGAAACAGGATGGTGGCCTCCATTACGATACGCTCACGCAAATCTATTTTTTCAACACTTTTTTCCATAGTCATGCACGAAATCAAGTACAAAGGTACAGGAAACTTTCGGCACGGCAAAAAGTTTACGTGTCAATATAACACTATTTAATGATTGAGAAAGTATATTTGCATTTCTCAGCACTTCGATAGCCCCAATCTGCCTACTCTGACATCAACTTCTCCAAGAAGCTATTGAGTTCTTCGTCCAGTCCTTGCAGGAGACTATCAGTGACAAGCAGCGTATCATCATCTACCAAAAGGAGGTCAGCTATAGTTTCGCGTTCTCCATCCACCAGCACGAAAGAGTAAGGCATCCAAACCGCAAGACGCTCAAGGTCGCCCTCGGCATTCACCTCTTGAATGGCAGCAGTCAAGTCAGCCCCTACCGCATCATAAAATGCTTCATCCGCATAGTCAGCCCACTCAGGGACGATAGCTTGTGCTATCTCTTCGTCATTGTCATTAAACACATACAAAGTGCCATTCTCTCTGACAGGCATAAAATAGAAATCGGTAGTCACCAATTGGTCTTCTTCGCCAGAATAGAGACGAACAATTTTCTGCAGAACTTCGTGTAGCGCAGCTACGGATGTGGGAGCCAAATTCATATGCAAATTCATTTTATCAGGCAAATATAGGCATTATTTTCGAATATCGCGTGCTTTTTGCCGTTATTTTACACCCAAACCAACAGGCAACAACTTAGGCACCTTACTTGATAATTATCAGCAAGGCTCCGAAACCGTATTCGCGGAACGAGGCATCCTGGCTGATGCAAGAGCCATACTTGCTCTTCAGTTCCTTGAGCAGGGCATTGCGCAGTACACCTTCACCCTTGCCGTGGATGAATACAAGGCGTTGGTTCTTCTTTCCACGATACTCGTCCATCGTTTTGCGGAAAACATCGAGCTGATAATTGAGCATATCGCCATTGCTCATGCCGTTGGTGTTGTCAAGCAGCTCGTGGATATGGAGGTCTACCTCTACGGTATTGTCAGCCTTCTGCTTGCGAGCAGGCTGGGGAGTATGACGAGGCCGGCTGTCTTCTTTCTTTTTCTGTAGCAACGCTTCCTTCAAATCATCGGCCTCCACATAGACTTGGCGCACGGGACGGTCGTCGCGCACGATATCGTATATCAGGGCAGGTTCGTCGAAGAAAGGACTGTCGGTACTGAAGGTGTGTAGCTTATAGAACTTCACCGTATCGATACGCAATTCCACATCCACGGCCGGTTTCTTCATATAGTTCTTCTCCTCCTTGAAGGAAATGAGCTGAAGGTTTACACGCTCCAACTCACCCAGCTGCTCGCGGCCGAACTCCTCTATGAAGAGTTTCGTATTAGGCTCAATGATACCCTGTGCCCGCAACTTCATGCCCCCTGCCGTAGGTGAAGCATAGAGGTACGAGAGGTAGTAGTTGCTATCGTTGACCAGATAAGTCTCGAAGATGGTGGTGCTTATCTGCTTGATATCGACGGGCACAAAGGCAAGGGCCACGTTGAGTTTCTCCCCTTCGCGACGTTCCATGGGGCGATAGGTTACTTCTGGTTCAAAGTCATCCTCTTCATCCCGAAGCGGGGTTACCGTTGTTTTGACAGGCTTCTTAGACTCTTCTTTCTTGGGAGCCACCGTCTTCTTCTCGAAGTTATACTCATTGGTGTCAATCACTACGCACTCGCGTATGAGCATGGGGATGCTGAATCCGTTCTCGTCTTCCACGAGCACGATATCCTTGCCTTGAAATCCTTTCACAATACCGCCTCCCGTCTCGAAGAGGAAGCGCACTTTATCTCCTATCTGCATATTCTTTTAATTTTATTTTTCAGGAGTTCATTATTCGCAAAAATTCACTCTCAAAATTCGGCGTAAGCACACCCTTTCCTATAACCTCGTGTATCTCGTCAAGTGTCCAGAAACGGCCACCGTCAAGCTCGGCACTGGGGTGTATTTCACCTTCATATACCGTTTTATATACGTGTACCAATTCACGCTCGCGATCCGACTCGAAGACATAGCGTAGCAGAAACTCGGGCGTAAAGTCTTCGACACCCAACTCCTCGCGCACCTCACGATGGAGCGCATCGGCAATCTCCTCACCAAAGTCCACGTGTCCGCCCACCGCCGTGTCCCACTTTCCAGGCTGAATATCCTTCCACAAGGGACGTTGCTGCAAGTAAAGACGGCCCGCCGAGTCAAACACGTGCAGATGCACTACGGGATGCAGGCGTTTACTGCCATCGTGGCACTCTCCACGCATAGCACTGCCTATCACGCGCCCCTCCTCATCGACCAAGGGGAATAGTTCTTGGTTATTATCTCTCATATTAGGGTTACTTAAGGTACCAGCAACGAACTGTCACCATAGCTCAAGAAGCGGAAGTCGTGGCTGAGGGCATAGTCATAGATCTTACGCCAATCACCCTTCACAAAAGCCGACACGAGCAGCAACAGTGTACTCTTGGGCTGATGGAAATTGGTGACGATACGCCGTACGATGTGAAATGTGTAGCCTGGCGCAATCATTATCTGCGTATTGGTGTGCAGGGCAGGCAGTTCGTGGCGGTCGAGATAGTCAAGGATATGCCGTAGGGCTTCAAGCGTTGAGAGGCGGTTGTTCTCCTCCTCGTATGGCATCCACTGGGTCACGCGCAACCGCTCTTCCGTAGCATCGGGGCAGCGGCTGATGAGCACACCTATATAATACAGGCTTTCAAGAGTACGCACCGAAGTGGTGCCTACAGCAATGGCTTCGCCATCGTGAGCCAACAATTTTTCTATCGTTCCTCGCTCCACCACGATATACTCCGAGTGCATCTCGTGGTCGCCAATCTCGGCACTCTTCACGGGTTTGAAAGTGCCGGCACCTACATGCAGCGTCACCTCATCGCGCTCTACACCCTTGGAATCAAGAGCTTGCAACACACGCTCGGTAAAGTGCAACCCTGCCGTGGGTGCAGCTACCGAGCCTTTAATCTTCGAATACACCGTCTGATAGGTCTGCTTGTCGCTCTCCTCTGTCTTCCTATTCAGATAGGGAGGAATGGGCAGTTCGCCCACCGCTTCGAGCACTTCGGCAAAGGTGACCGTGGCATCATCCCACGCAAAGGTGACACGATGCCCCGTGCCGATAGACTCACCGCGCGTGGCAGTGAGTGTCAGCGTATGGTCACGTACGGTAATCTCGCGACTCAGCGCCCCTTCTTTCCATTTCTTGAGGTTGCCCACCAAGCAGAGCCAGCCACACTGCCCGGTTTGTGCAAACATCTGCACATACTCATTGGGAGCCAAGGGTTCGAGGCAGAAGACCTCGATGAGCGCACCCGTCTCCTTGCGGAAATGCAGGCGGGCCTGTATCACTCGGGTATTGTTAAACACCACAAGTGCACCCGAGGGAAGATGTTCGGGGAGCGACGAGAAGGTATCCTCGCTCACCTCACCGCCCCGATAGAGCAATAATTTGGAGCTGTCGCGCTCGGCCAAGGGAAATTTGGCGATGCGCTCGTCGGATAGCGGGTAGTCAAACTCGTCAATAGTGATATGTCGCGTTTCGTTCATGTTGCAAATTTAGCGCAAACCAGGCGTTGAAGAAAAAAAAACACAAAAATTTTTATATTCTTGCAACTTTTTGCATCTTTGTTACGTCTAATGCATAGAACAACGAACAAAACATAATAATAAACGACATGAAACTATTGAAAACCGCACTCTGTGCACTGGCCCTCACGGCAAGCATAGGCGCTACAGCGCAAGTAAAGCAAACTAATGAGACACATATCGGCGAATGGCTCATCATCGAAGAATATGAAATCAAGAACAACGATGCTACCGTGTCGCGACAAACCAAGGTGCAGGTAGGCGATAAAAAGTTCTCCACACCTCGCCGCCGCATGCGTGCCCACTACCCCACCTATTACATGGGATTCAGCCGCCTGAGCAACGATCCTTTCAGCATGGATTATGCCAATGGCATCAGCCAGAATCAAAGCAAATGTTGGGATTGGGGCGTGTACCTCTGCGAGCATAGCATTGCTTTCAACAAGCGCGGCACCATCGGCCTTAGCTATGCCTTCGGATTCGGACGCAGTAGCTACAAGTTCAACAGCGGTCAATACTTCTATAACGACAACGGCCTCATCAACTACGGCACTATCCCCACCAGCAACAAGCAGTACGATGAGACTTGGTTCCGCTACTGGGGTTTCCGCCTGCCCATCAACCTGGAGCTTCAGCACTACGTGAACGGCAAGCCCTTCTTCCTCACTTTCGGCCCCGAGATTGAGTATCGCTTTGCACCCAAATCACAGGGTCGCATTGGCGGTGGCAAGCAGCGCAATATCAGCAAGAACTATGACCTCAACCCACTCAATGTGAACCTTATGGCACAGGTAGGCTACAACAATATCGGCTTCATGGCCAAGCTCTCGCTTATCGACCTTTTCCAGAATCCGATGAAACCCGAGTGGCCCATAGGCGGCGAGGGTCCTCTTAGAGGTCCTAATTGCGAAGTATATCCACTCACTATCGGGTTCTCTATCTTCTATTAAGCAGTATTCCATACCAAACAACAGAGGGGCACGCCTGCGTACCCCTCTTATTGTTTGCCATTAATGACTGATTTTTACATCATGCCGTCCATGCCGCCCATGCCGGGAGCCATAGGTGCGGGCTTGTCTTCCTTCTTCTCCACGATGACGCACTCGGTAGTGAGGAACATGCCGGCGATAGAGGCGGCATTCTCCAGTGCCACGCGGGTCACCTTGGCGGGGTCAACCACACCGGCGGCCTTCATGTGCTCGTATACATCGGTGCGAGCGTTGTAGCCGAAGTCGCCTTCGCCCTCGCGCACCTTCTGTACCACTACGGCACCCTCCTTGCCTGCGTTGGAGACAATCTGACGGAGGGGCTCCTCAACGGCACGCTTGATGATTTCGATACCGGTGGTCTCATCGGGATTGTCGCCCTTGAGACCTTCGAGTGCATCGATAGCGCGGATGTAGGCTACACCACCACCTGGCACGATACCCTCCTCGATGGCTGCACGGGTAGCGCACAGTGCGTCATCTACGCGGTCTTTCTTCTCCTTCATCTCCACCTCAGAGGCTGCACCTACGTAGAGTACGGCTACACCGCCGGCGAGCTTGGCCAGACGCTCCTGAAGCTTCTCCTTGTCGTAGTCGCTCTTGGTAGCGGCAATCTGTGCCTTGATCTGTGCCACGCGCTCGGCAATGGCATCCTTGCTGCCTGCACCATTAACAATAGTGGTGTTGTCTTTCGATACGGTCACCTTGTCGCAACGACCCAGCATCTCGATGGTAGCCTGCTCGAGTGAGAGGCCCTTCTCCTCGCTGATGACGATGCCGCCAGTGAGGATGGCAATGTCTTCGAGCATCTCCTTACGACGGTCGCCGAAACCGGGAGCCTTCACGGCACAGATCTTGAGTTGTGCACGCAGACGGTTCACTACGAGTGTAGTGAGTGCCTCGCTATCTACATCCTCGGCGATGACGAGGAGCGGACGGCCAGTTTGGATGGCGGGCTCGAGGATAGGAAGGAAGTCCTTGAGGTTAGAAATCTTCTTGTCGTAGATGAGGATATAGGGATTGTCCATCACGCACTCCATCTTCTCGGTATCGGTCACGAAGTAAGGTGACAGGTAGCCACGGTCGAACTGCATGCCCTCAACCACGCCGATAGAGGTCTCGGTGCCCTTGGCCTCCTCGATGGTAATAACGCCATCCTTGGATACACGGCGCATGGCATCGGCAATGAGTTTACCGATTTCGGGGTCGTTGTTGGCCGAGATGGTAGCCACCTGCTCAATCTTGTCATAGTCACTGCCTACGGCTTCAGATTGCTCCTTGATGCTCTCCACCACCTTGGCTACGGCCTTGTCGATACCGCGCTTGAGGTCCATGGGGTTGGCACCTGCGGTAACGTTCTTGATACCTACGTTGACGATGCTCTGAGCGAGTACGGTAGCCGTGGTGGTACCGTCACCGGCATCGTCGCCAGTCTTTGATGCTACAGACTTCACGAGCTGTGCACCGGTGTTCATGAAGGGATCGGCCAGCTCCACCTCCTTGGCTACGGTGACACCGTCCTTGGTGATGTGGGGAGCACCGAACTTCTTCTCGATGATCACGTTACGGCCTTTGGGGCCAAGAGTTACTTTCACTGCGTTGGCAAGCTCGTCGACACCTTTCTTGAGTTGTTCGCGGGCTTCCATATTGAATACGATTTCTTTTGCCATGATGAAAATTTTGAATTATGATTTTTTACCGGAGTACTCGAAAGACTCAGAGAACTCAGAAAAACTATGAATAGACTGATTGATTATCCCAAAACTGCCAATATATCGCTTTGGCGCATGATGAGGTATTTGTTGCCGTCGAGCTCGAGCTCGGTGCCTGCATACTTGCCGTAGAGTACGGTGTCGCCTACCTTTACTACCATCTCCTCATCTTTGGTGCCGTTGCCTACGGCTACTACTTCGCCCTTGAGGGGTTTCTCCTTGGCGGTGTCGGGGATGATGATGCCGCCGATGGTCTTCTCTTCGGCCGGTGCGGGTACTACGAGCACGCGGTCAGCTAATGGTTTGATGTTCATTTTTAGTTCTTTTTGGGTTTTATGGTTATTGTTGTTTAATTATTTTCTCGGAGGACTCAGAGGAATCAGAAAACCCGGAAGACTCGGAGAGTTCGGAATCCTTTTAATGCCTCGCCATAGTATAAACAACGAAAAGCATGCCACGATTGTTTGGGCTCGCAGCAGTATGCCAACAAATGACGGCTTGTCAAGAGACGTGCCAGTTTGTCAGTTATTCGAGTTCAAAAAGGAGTTTCTCCAGTTGCTCGGCCGTGAGTCGACGATGAAGCGTACCCCGATGCGCCACGGTAATGGCACCCGTCTCTTCAGACACAACCACAGCAATGGCATCGGTCTCCTGCGACACGCCCAAGGCGGCACGGTGGCGCAACCCCATCGACTTGGGGATATCCATGCTGTGCGATACGGGCAACAGGCATCCGGCAGCCACGATGCGTTTCTGGCAAATAATCATGGCTCCATCATGCAAGGGACTGTTCTTGAAGAAGATATTCTCTATAAGCAGTTGGTTGATGTCTGCATTGATGGTCTCGCCCGTCTTGATGATTTCGCCCAGCTTGACCCCTTGCTCTATAACGATGAGGGCACCCTCCTTACGCTTGCTCATGTTCATGCAAGCCATCACGATGGGCATCATCTCGGCATGGTCTATCTTTTCCTCGTTCTTCTTGGTGAAGAAGTCGAGGATACGACGCACACGATGCTGGGAGCCCACCTCGCGGAGGAAACGGCGTATTTCGTCCTGGAAGAGCACGATGAGCGCAAGGGCGCCCACACTCACCAGCGTATCCATGATACCCCCCAAAAGGCGCATATCGAGGATTCGCGACACCAATATCCAGGTGATGAGAAACACGAAAATACCCAGAAAAAGGTTGAGCGATCCCGACTCTTTCATCAGTTTGTAGAAGTAGAAGAGCATCAGTGCTACGAGCAGGATGTCTATCAAGTCCTTTATGCTAAATCCGAACAACATGGCGCTTTTTGAGTTGTGAGCTGTGAGTTATGAGCTATGAGTTATGAGTTGTGAGCTGTGAGTTTTTTCTGAAGACTCGGAGAACTCTGAAAAATCCGAGGAATCGGAGGACTCTGATGAATTCTTTAATTTTTCTGTGATTGCCACCGCCTCCACCGCCGCTCTCACATCGTGCACGCGAAGAATGTGGGCACCCTTCATCAGAGCTATGGTGTGCAACACGGTAGTGCCGTTGAGCGCCTCATCAGGAGTAACACCGAGGAACTTGTATATCATCGACTTGCGCGACACGCCCACCAACAACGGACACTCCAGCAGGTGCAGTTCCTCGAGGTGCGCCATCAGGCGGTAGTTGTCATCGAGTGTCTTGCCAAAACCAAAGCCAGGGTCTACGACGACATCGTTCACGCCCATGAGGTGCAGACGGTCTATACGTTCGGCAAGGTCGCACATCAGTGTCGCACCAGGTGCCTTGCCGCAAGTGAGCACATACGGCACCTGCAAGCCAGCCACGACATCGAACATCCGTTCATCGGCACCACCCGACACATCGTTGATAACCTGTACGCCAAAGTCCTTTACGCACCGTTCGGCCACCGAAGCGCGAAAGGTGTCGACCGACAGGACAGCCTCGGGAGCCACCTTGCGCACGACCGCCAAGGCCATACCGAGGCGGCGCATCTCCTCCTCCTTGCTCACAGGAGCAAGCCCAGGCTTGGTAGAGCAGCCGCCCACATCGATTATCGAGGCTCCCTCGCGCAGCATCGCCAGGGTACGCTCGGCCACAGCGCTGGCCGTATGCATCTGCGAAGCTTCGTAGAACGACTCTGCCGTAGCATTCAGGATGCCCATCACCAGCGGACGCTCCAGCGAGAGCAGTTGTCCACCAATGTTCAGCGTATAGGGAATAGTGCGTTGTATATTCATAATTTTGGACAAAATTAATGCAAATTTTCGATTAAACGAAATGTAATCAAGACAATCTCTGCAGTCAGATAGTCAAATAGCCAAACGGAAACGACGTTTCGAAGGCCAAGATGCATGTTTTCCCTCACGAAAAGCGGCATTCTCCTACACAATGCATTTGCACGAACAAAGTAAATGACGCAACACTTCGATAAATCAAAAAAAAACACTAACTTTGTAGAATCAATCAAGGAAGGAACAGGCAACATGGTATCTATCGAACACATATACAGCCATTTCAAACAAAGCACAGGCATCACCACCGACACCAGACAGTGCAAGGAGGGAATGATGTTCGTGGCGCTCCGGGGCGAAAACTTCGACGGCAACCGCTATGCGGAGAGCGCACTGGAGCAGGGATGCAGCTACGTGGTCATCGACAATGCCGAGTATGCCGACCCCTCCGACGAGCGATACCTCCTCGTGGACGACTCGCTACGTACGCTACAACAGTTGGCACGCCACCATCGCCGAACATTGGGTCTCCCCATCGTGGGCATCACAGGCACCAACGGGAAAACCACCACGAAAGAACTCGTGGCAGCCGTGCTCGCCCGCAAGTACCGCCTGCACTACACACAGGGCAACCTGAACAACCATATCGGCGTGCCCATTACCCTGCTACAGCTCACCTCTGAGCATGAGATGGCTGTGGTAGAGATGGGTGCCAGCCACCCGGGCGACATCAAGGAACTGGTTGAGATTGCCGAGCCCGACTACGGACTCATCACCAACGTGGGTATGGCTCACCTGCAGGGTTTCGGGTCGCTCGAAGGAGTCATACGCACCAAAGGCGAGATGTATGATTACCTGCGCACCACACCGCGCCGCACCATCTTCCTAAATATCAATGAACACAACCTTTGCACCATTGCCGAGGGACTGGAAGCCGTCACCTATGGCCAGTCAGAAGAGACGGATATATGCGGCAAGCTAATCGATTGTGCCCCCTACCTGCGATTTCAATGGAGGAAACGGAATGGAAAATGGCACGAGGTGACCACCCAGCTCATAGGTAGCTACAACATCAGCAATGCCTTGTGCGCCGTAGCCGTGGGCACCTACTTCGGAGTGCCTGAGGAGGAGGTGTCGGCAGCACTCACCGAATACGCCCCCACGAACAACCGTTCGCAACTTACCAGAACCGAGCACAACACACTCATCGTAGATGCCTACAACGCCAACCCAACCAGCATGCACGCCGCCATCGACAACTTCGAGCTGATGGAAGCATCCCGCAAGATGCTCATCTTAGGCGACATGAAAGAGCTGGGCGAAGCCACCGCTACGGCACATCAGGAGGTGGTAAACAGGCTCGGCGAATGCCACTTCGACGAAATCTGGCTCGTAGGTACCGCCTTTGCAGCCACCCGGCACACCCAACGCACCTTTGCCGATGCCGAAGAGGTGAAAGCCGCCTTGCAGGCATATCGCCCCGAAGGGTTTCACATTCTAATCAAAGGGTCCAACAGCATGAAACTGGCCTCGCTGACAGAATGGCTATAAGACGAAGGCGCGTTCAAGAAATTGCAAATTGTAGAATTGTAAACTGTAAATTATAAAGATGTCAACACGACACTACACCGTAGCCCGCCACACCTTCGCGGTGACCCTCCCTGAGGGAGAGACGGGTATCGCCCTACCCTCGTACGAACCTTTTGCTGTATCGTGCGCAACCGACAAGCTGCTGTTCTCGCTCACCGTGGATGACGACTTCTACCCTACCGAAAGGGGCGAAACCATCGGCGAGTTTGATTGTGGTGCGGCCGACTTCGGCGTATACCGCCTGCCCGACGGTACCTATCAGATACTGGTGAGTCCGCCTGGAGGCCAATATTGCGGGCTATTGCAGGCCTCGCCCGACTTCAGCCAGGCCACGATAGCCACCCGAGGCGAAGATGCCATGCGCACCTTTGCCGTCAACAACGCCCTGATGCTCGTATATGCCTTCTCGGCGGCCGAGATGGGCACCCTGCTCATCCACGCCTCGGTGATCAAGAACAACCATCGCGGCTACCTTTTCCTCGGCAAGAGCGGCACGGGGAAGAGCACCCATAGCAGCCTATGGCTCAAGCATATCGCAAATAGCGAGCTACTCAACGATGACAACCCCGTAATCACCGTCGGCAAGGACGGTGCCACCGTATACGGTTCGCCCTGGAGCGGCAAGACCCCCTGCTACAAGAACGACAGCGCACCCATAGGTGCCTTCGTACGCATCAAGCAGGAGCCCGAAAACCACATTCTCCGTGAGGGTGCCCTGCAGGCCTTTGCCGTGTTGCTCCCCTCCATGTCGACGATGAAGTGGGACAAGCGGGTATACGACGGCATCTGCAATAGCGTAGCCCTACTGATAGAGACCACCCCGTTATACACCTTAGGCTGCCGCCCCGACCAAGAGGCCGCCGAGGTGTGCCACGCCGCCGTAACCAACAAGGAGCACCGCACATGACACCATCTGCCGTGAATACCATAGAGCTGCCCAACGACATCTTCCTCGGAGAGGTGAAGCGACTCATTGCCGAAGGGAAGGATGCCACGTTGCGTGTGCGAGGCTATAGCATGCGCCCCTTCCTCGAAGACCGCCGAGACAAGATTGTACTTACCCGCCTCGCCCGCACCCCACAGGTAGGCGATGCCGTTCTTGCCGAGATTGCACCCGGCAAATATGTGTATCACCGCATCATACGTATCGAGAACGAGACCATAACCCTCAAGGGCGACGGCAATGTACGAGGCACCGAGCAATGCCACATAAACCACATCGTAGCCGCCACGAAGCTCCTCATACGCAAAGACAAGCCCTACTCGCCCGATGGCAAGGCATGGCGTTGCTATTCGGCCCTATGGCCCCGCTGGCCACTGGCAAGGCGCGTATTGCTGGCCATACACAGGAGATTGCCTAAGACGAAAACCACTAACAAAAACAAAATAAAACAATGAAAATCAACGAAGGATTCGAGCTGCGCGAGATGTGCGGCGAGCACATCATCATCGCCACAGGAGTGGCTAACATCGATTTCAGTAAAGTCATCAGCCTCAACGAAAGTGCCGCCTACCTATGGCGCGAGGTCGAAGGTAAAGAGTTCACCCCCGCCACAATGGCCGCCCTGCTGACCGAAAAGTACGACATTGACGAAGCCACCGCATTGGCCGATGCCACCACACTGGCCCACCGCTGGGTAGAGGCGGGCATTGCCACCCGGTAACCAGATGCCAAATCGCACTTCGCTGCGAGGCTAAATATTTGCAACAAAAATGTAACAAACATTTATTAGGATAGTAAAGAATATTTATTATCTTTGCAGCAAATTACCAACAAACGTTTTTATGGAATATTTTTATTTGGGAATAATCTGTTTCCTGTTTATTCTCGCTGTCATCGACCTTAATGTCGGTGTGAGTAACGATGCCGTGAACTTCCTCAACTCGGCGGTAGGTGCCAAAGCGGCATCGCTAAAAACAATCTTAATTGTAGCAGCAATCGGAATTTTCATCGGAGCATCAACCAGTAACGGTATGATGGATATTGCTCGGCACGGTATGTTCCAACCCGAGCATTTTTATTTCCGGCAACTGATGTGCGTGTTCCTGGCTGTGACAGTCACCGACGTGGTGCTGCTCGACATTTTCAACTCGCTCGGTATGCCCACATCGACCACCGTGTCGATGGTCTTCGAACTCTTGGGAGCGTCGTTTGCCCTCGCAATTATCAAGGTCAGTTCAGGAGAAAATCTACCGGGTGTAGAGAGCGTCGGCGACTTACTCAACACGAGCAAGGCACTGGAGGTGATAGCCGGCATCTTCCTCTCCGTGGCAATAGCCTTCTTCTTCGGTATCATCGTGCAGTGGATATCACGCCTTATATTTACCTATAATTATAAGAAGGGGTTGACCAAGAAAATCGGCATCTTCGGTGGTGTAGCTGTGACATCCATCATCTACTTTATGCTCTTCAAGGGCATGAAGGGTGCTTCATTCATGACCCCCGAGATCAAGGCCTTCCTCAATGAGCACACACTGATGCTCCTTGGCATCATCTTCGTGGTGAGCACCCTGCTCATGCAGTTTCTCCACGCCCTCAAGGTCAACATCTTCAAGGTGATTATCATGATTGGAACCTTCGCCTTGGCTATGGCCTTTGCAGGTAACGACTTGGTGAACTTTATCGGTGTCACCATGGCGGCTCTTGATAGTGTGCTCCACTTCTTCAAAGAAGGTCTGCCTGCAGGCTTCACTCCCGACACCTATATGATGGGCTTCCTCAACGAGCCCGCGACCACATCGGTATGGTTCCTTATCGGTGCCGGCGCCATCATGGTATTTGCCCTGTGCACCTCAAAGAAAGCTCACGAGGTGTTGAAGACCTCTATCAACCTCTCACGCCAGGACGAGGGCGACGAGATGTTCGGCTCTTCAAGCCTTGCCCGTAAGTTCGTGCGTATGGGTATGGGATTTGTCAATGGGCTCAACAACATCACTCCGTCGAATGTAAAGAAATGGATCAACGGCCGCTTCAATCAAAGTGAAGTGACCATTGATGAGGGTGCTGCTTTCGACCTCGTGCGTGCCTCTGTCAACCTCGTGCTCGCAGGCCTGCTCATCGCACTGGGCACCTCACTGAAGCTCCCCCTCTCTACCACCTACGTGACCTTCATGGTAGGTATGGGTTCTTCGCTCGCCGACCGTGCTTGGGGACGTGAAACCGCTGTATTCCGCATCACCGGCGTTATCTCCGTGATTGGTGGATGGTTCCTTACTGCAGGTGCTGCCTTCATTTTGGCAGGCTTGGTGGCTACCGTCAACTATCTCGCAGGCCCTGTAGGCATGTTTATCATGGTAGCTCTCGCTATCTTCCTGCTCATCCGTAGCCACATGTCTTACAAGAACAAGAAGAGCGAAGAGGTGCGCGATGTCAATATGGACATCATCCTCACCTCTGAGAACCCCGACGAGGTATGGAATAGCCTTAAAATCCACACCGCCGAGACACTCTGCCACACACTCGACTATGCAGCCGACACCTACGAGGGCGTTATCACAGCCTTTGCCAATGAGGATGTGCGCAAACTGCGCTCGGCACTCGGCAAGATCGTAGAGGAGAAGGCATGGCTCAAGCAGATGCGCCGTAAAGAAACCCTCGGTTTCCGCCGCATCGATAAGGGACTCGCATTCGAGAAAAACACCTGGTACTACCTCAGCAGCAACAATGCCCAGCAGATTCTCAATACGCTGACCCGTATCACCAACCCCATGAAGGAGCATACCGACAACAACTTCCGTCCGCTCTCACCTGAATATCTGTTGGAGTTTGCCCCCTACCAGAAGCGCCTCACCGAGGTATTCCGTGGTATCAGCCGCATCATCAGCACCGGCGACTACACCGATGCCGAGAAGCTCTCATCAGAAGGTAAGTGGCTGAAGAAGGAAATATCCAACCTCCGACGCCTGCAGACACACCGCTTGCAGGAAGATGCCGAGAACATCAAGGTAGCTTTCGTATACCTCAACCTCATCCAGGAGTCACATGAGCTCCTCTCTGAGGTACGTAACGTGCTCCGCGGTTGCGAGAAGTACTTTATCGACCAAAAAGGACTCGGCGCAGAAGAGGCCAACCTCTGACACAAGCAGTTTGACACAATACGACGCAGGGGATAGTTTCATGCTATCCCCTGCGTTTTTTCACTCTACACATACGACTTACGGCACCAGCACCAAAGCTACGCCCCCTGCCATTGTTTTCAGAAAAAAAGAGCTTCATTTTCAAGATAGAGCAAGCAAAAAAGCACTTTCGTCGCTATAAATTTGGTTTTCTGTCGGTTTTCCCTTATCTTTGTCCGAAACGTACACAAACACATTTAATACAACATGAAGAAAACATCCATTCTCTTTGCATTAGCAGTGCTAATGATGAGTTGTTCGACAACAACCAGAAAAAAGAACGAGGTGCTGAGCATCATCAACAAAGTGAACACCTATTGGCAAACTAACAACAAGCCCGAGACACGTCCCTTCTGGGACAATGCCGCCTATCACACAGGAAACATGGAGGTATATTTCCTGACCGGCAATGAAGAGCAGCTCGCCTACACCAAGCGCTGGGCCGAGCACAACAACTACTGGGGAGCCACCAACACAAACAAGGAAGAGTGGCGCTACTCATACGGCGAACGCCCTGAATTTGTTCTTTTCGGCGATTGGCAAATTTGCTTCCAGACATACGCAGACCTCTATAACATCGAGCCCGATACCATGAAAATCGCTCGCGCACGCGAAGTGATGGAGTATCAGATGAGTACACCACAGAACGATTATTGGTGGTGGTCAGATGGACTCTATATGGTAATGCCCGTAATGACCAAGATGTACAACATCACAGGCAACCAGCTCTACCTGGATAAGCTGTACGAGTACTTCAAGTATGCACAGAGCATCATGTACGATGAAGAGACAGGCCTCTTCTATCGCGATGCCAAGTACGTATACCCCCAGCACAAGAGCAACAATGGCGGCAAGGACTTCTGGGCGCGTGGCGATGGATGGGTGCTTGCAGGCTTTGCCAAGGTACTGAAAGATCTCCCCGAGAATGATGCACACCGCGACGAATACATACAGATATATACCAAGATGGCCGAAGCCGTAAAGAACTGCCAACAACCCGAGGGCTATTGGACACGCAGTATGCATGACAAAGAGCATGCACCCGGCCCCGAAACCAGCGGTACCGCTTTCTTCACCTACGGACTCCTTTGGGGCATCAACAACGGCTTCCTCAGCGAAGAGGAGTATTGGCCTACTGTAGAGAGCGCATGGACCTATCTGACCACAGTGGCATTGCAGCCCGACGGCCACGTAGGCTACGTACAGCCCATTGGTGAACGTGCCATCCCCGGACAGGTTGTCGATGCCAACTCTACCGCCAATTTTGGTGTAGGAGCCTTCCTCCTTGCCGCTTGCGAAATGGTACGCTACATCGACAGCCATTGATACCTATCCTTATCAGGTAACACAGCTTACAAACTATTATCATCACAGCACGGGGTATGCTTCTCAGCTAATCCCGTGCTTTTTTATAACTACTAAAAGACACACCAATGAAAAGACTTCTTCTACTATCAGGCCTCTGCGCCACCATTCTCTGCACCAATGCGCAAGAGCAGACACTCGTATGGAGCGACGAATTCAACACAGCAGGCCCCCTCAACGAAGCCGACTGGAACTATGAGCAAGGGTTCGTGCGCAATCATGAGTTGCAATGGTACCAACCCGACAATGCCATCTGCCGCGACGGATGCCTCATCATTACCGCTCGCCACGAACAAGTAAAGAATCCCAACTACGTAAAATTCGGCGGAAACAAACCAAACGCCCCCCGTCGCCGCCGACCCGACTGGCGCCAACAACGTGAGTATGCCGAATACACCTCTGCATCGGTCAACACCCGCGGCAAACACGAATTCCTATACGGCACGCTCGAAGTACGTGCCCGCATCCCCGTTCTTGAAGGAGCCTGGCCAGCCATCTGGACACTGGGTTCGCAATGGCACTGGCCCTCATGCGGCGAAATCGACGTGATGGAGTACTACCGCATCGACGATGTCCCCCACATCTTGGCCAATGCCGCTTGGGGAAACGACCACAACCAAGCCGTTTGGAACTCCAAAGCCATCCCCTTCACCCATTTCACAGACAAAGACCCCGATTGGGCACAAAAGTTTCACGTATGGCGTATGGAATGGCAGCCAGCATATCTGCGTATCTACCTTGACGACGAATTGCTCAACGACATAGACCTTACGACCACCGTCAACGGCACTTACGGTGGCAACAAAAACCCCTTCCACACCCCACAATATTTCCTGCTAAATCTCGCCATTGGCGGTCAGCACGGTGGCGAACCCGCCCCCGAAAAATACCCCCTCCGCTACGAAATAGATTACATCCGTTTCTATCAAGCCAAGTAGACGAACAGGCAAGCAAAAGAGTAAGTGTACCTTACGAGATTCCTGTAATGAAGGACTTTTCATCAAGAAAAAGTGAAAAATTCAGCAAAAAATTAGTTTATATCATTATAATTTGCTTTATTTGTCGTCTGTTTTGACAAATAATACCGTGCTATAAACTTAAAAGAAACAAATATGACGGACACGAATGCCCCCAAGGCCGATGCTATACAGCAGGAGCCGGTAGAACAAGAGAACGCTTTGACACAAAGCGAAGCTACGGAAGAGCAAGTAACAAACCAAGAAGCAACAACTGCCCCATCAGAGGAAGAGACATCTTCTGAAACGGAATCGGTGACACTTCCTACAAGCGCAGACATCATCGCACGAGTAAAGGTACTCGCCGAAGATCCTCTAAATGCATCCAAGGAGGAACTTGACTCTCTGAAACAGACATTCTACAAGCTTCACCGTGCGGCGGTTGAAGCAGCCAAGGAGGCACATATAGCCAATGGTGGCACACACGAGGACTTCAAGGTAGACACAACCGAGGAGGACGAATACAAAGCCGCCATGAACATCATCAAGGAAAAGCGTGCCGAGCAGCAACGCGAAGAGGAGCGTATCCGCGAAGAGAATGGCTTGCGCAAAGAGGCAATCTTAGACCGCATACAAGCAATGGTGGACAATGCCGACAAAGAGCAAGCCTCATATAACGACTTCAAGGCTCTGCAACAGGAATGGAAGAGCATAGGTGAAGTACCTGCTACCAAGCAGACAGACCTTTGGAAGCGCTACCAGCAACTGACGGAGCGGTTCTACGATATCTTGAAACTCAACATTGAATTCCGCGAATACGACTTCAAGAAGAACCTTGAAGCAAAAACACATCTTTGCGAAGCCGCCGAACGTCTGGCCGATGAGGAAGATGTCATCTCTGCATTCCACCAATTGCAGAAACTACACCAGGAATACCGCGAGACGGGGCCTGTAGCCAAGGAACTGCGCGAGGAGATATGGGAGAGGTTCAAAACGGCATCTTCGGCCGTGAACAAACGCCACCAGCAGCATTTCGAGGAGCTGAAGAAGAGAGAGAATGACAACCTCGAAAAGAAAACAGCCATCTGCGAACGCATTGAGGCTATCGAGTATGACACACTCACCACATACGCGCATTGGAACGAAAAGACACAAGAGGTTATCGCAATGCAGGAGGAGTGGAAAACCATCGGTTTTGCTCCACAAAAGATGAACACCAAGATCTTCGAGCGATTCCGTGCAGCCTGCGACAAATTCTTCATGCTTAAAGCCGAGTTCTTCAAAAGTATGAAGGACAACCTGGCCATCAATCTGGAGAAGAAGATTGCACTTTGCGAGCAAGCCGAGGCATTGCAAGACAGTACTGACTGGAAAGCGACAGCAGACAAACTTGCAGCACTGCAACGCGAATGGAGAACCATCGGTGCTGTTGCCAAAAAACACTCTGATGCCGTATGGAAACGCTTCATTACAGCTTGCGATACATTCTTCGAGAAGCGCAAGGAGGCCGGTTCTTCACAGCGCACCGAGGAGCAAGAGAATCTGGCCAAGAAGAAAGAGGTGATTGCCGCCCTCACTGCCATCGACCCTGAAAATGCAACGGAAGAGGATGCCAACAAACTGCACGAGCTTATACGCACATGGAACAGCATCGGACATGTTCCTTTCCGTGAGAAAGACAAGATATACAAACAGTACAAAGCACTTATCGACCGTCTGTTCGATGCATTGCACGAGAGTGAAGCAAGCAAGAAGGTTGCCCGATTCAAAGATTCCATCAAGGAGGGTATGAACGTTGGTCGCGAGCGCGAGAGACTGCTCAGGGCTTACGAAAACATGTGCAACGAGATCAAGACTTATGAAAACAATCTCGGCTTCCTCACCGCATCAAGCAAGAGCGGCAATAGCCTTGTTGCTGAAATGCAGCGCAAGATGGAGAAACTGAAAGCCGATGCAGAGGTCGTACTCAGAAAAATCCGCGCCTTGGAAGAGAAAGAGCAGGAATAATCCTGCATAACCCACCCATATAGAATGAGGCATACTCACAAGTATGCCTCATTCTATATATATTCACCACAAAAGTCCTAACAAAAGACACAAGCCATATAGGCAAAAGGCTATGCCTCTTCCTTAGGAGTCTCAGCTTTAGCCTTTCTACGGGTGCGTCTTGCCTGCTTGGGCGCTTTTTCCTTCAATGCGTTCATGGCACCATCAATAAGGAACTGAAGCGTATATCCGTCATACTTTATCTTTGAATCATCGGGGAAAGTAATCTTAAATTTCGACTCTATCGCTGTCACCACATTGACAATATCCATAGAATCTGCATTCAAGTCGTTTACAAGATTGGTCTCACGCGCAATCTCTCCGGCATCTATCGTCATTTCCTTAGCTATAAATCCCTTGATAATCTTCTCGACGGTCTTCTCGCGCATCATAGTCAGCTATATCCCTTTTTTGAGTAGTCTATATTAATTCCAAATACAAAGATACAACAAGGTTTTCACATTTATGTTCTTTGCTGGATAATTTTATTTAATTTAAAGAATGTTTTTCGACTCACCCTATTATTTGTGGGTCATAATGTCTACCACCATGCGGTTGGTCTCTTGCATTGCTTCGCGACCAATACTGGTAAGATTGTGTATGCTACGGTCTACATCCTCGTCGATGATACCCTCCACACTGCTCACTGCACTATTCTGCATAGCCAACATGGCCGACAGCATAGCGGTGGCCACACCACTGGAGAGCTTGAGCGAACAACCCGGTTTGGCGCCATCGCATATCATACCTGTGAGGTTGGCTATCATATTCTTCACGGCAAAACAAATCTGTCCATACGAGCCACCCATCATATAGGTGATGGCACAGCACGAACCCGTAGAAGCCACTATACAGCCACAAAGTGCCGAGAGACGCCCTAAGCTCTGCTTGATATAGATGGCTGTAAGGTTGCTCAATGCCACAGCGCGCACAAAGGTATCATGCTTTACCTGATGATCGCGAGCATATACAGCGACAGGTACCGTAGCAGCAATACCCTGATTGCCACTGCCCGAATTTGACATCACTTGTATAGGAGCCCCCGACATGCGGGCATCACAGGCCGCACAGGTGTAGGCCATAATGTGCGTGAGTGTCCCATTGCCCACCATCGCACGATTGGCACCCTCGGTCAGCATATTGCCCACACGGTGGCCATAATCAGCCTTGAACGACAACTCTGCGGCCGTCATATTCATCTTGGCAGACTCTTCTATAAAAGCAATCTCCTCTATGGGCACCTCGGTAATAAAATCATAAATGCGTCGTAAGGTAAGCGGAACGCACATACCTGCATCTTCTGTCGTGCCAACACCCTCAGCTTCCGAAGCGGCACAATCCATCCCCTCCTCAACGAACCGGGTGTGCTCGCCACAAATAATTGCCGTGGCCGACTCCTCGCCCGAGATCGCAAGCACCTTGATATACAACCCGTCAGGAGCGTCCTCCTTCAAGCTAATGCCGATGCGTCCCTCATCAATATATCGTCTGCCACGCTCTACGGCTTCGGGAGTCACCTCCTTGAGCACCTCAAGTTTATAGCTGCTCTTACCCACCATCATGCCCAAAGCAATAGCTATAGGCAGGCCTATCATCCCCGTACCGGGTATACCCACTCCCATAGCATTTTTCAGCACATTCATACTGAGTTCCACCTCTACCCGTTCGGGCAATGCACCCAACTTCTCGGCCGCACGTGCAGCACACAGAGCCACAGCTACCGGTTCGGTACATCCAATCGCCGGCACCACCTCATGCTGCATCAGCGATATCATCTGTTGACGTTCTTCTTTGCTTAACATAGATTACGATACTTTACGTGCAAAGATACGATTAAACGAGCGAGAAAAACAAAGTTTACTTTGATTTTTTTTTCAAAGCGAGTGCAAGTATCTTAATGGTTTACCATAAAGATACGAACTCACGTCAACTTACGCTTCGGTTTATCGTAAGTTAAGACTTCGCCTTATCGTAAGTTAAGGCTGCACCTGCGGTAACAGGTGGGTGCACCTGTGGCATAATGCCTGTGTGCCCGGACAAAAACAGCCATTGATGCAAAACCACCCTTCACGAAGAAAGTTTTGTTTCTACGCGATAAAAATTTTGTTTCATCGCGATGAAACAAAAATCGCCTCCTTTGCAAGGGAAAAATCGGTTGCCGTGAACTGTCCGCGGACAGACGGTATTAGCCGGACATCTGTTGGTGGATATGTAGGAAAGCTGTATCTTTTTGACTTTAGCCCCTGCGGGCGGCGAACTCGTCTCATGATTATTTACTACTTTAATCTTGCTAACGCAAGATAGAAATTAGGCAGCACCTCAGAAATGCTCAAATAAATTTAACTTTGTTGAATTTCTGCCTCGTTCAGTTATAGAAAAGTAAACTTTTCCACAACATTCACTCGTTGAAATTTGGCATTTCGTTCGGTTTGCACTAATTTTGCAACATCTTCGCGCCGAGACCTTAGATTCATTTGTACGAACTGAGGTGGCAGGGTGGGGATGACATTTTGGAAAGGCGTTTACTTGGCGCTTTGGTTTTGACTCTTTTAGAACTTCGCAACTTCAATCGATTGTTCAAAAACAAAGCAACGGTAGATGCCACGGGATATGCCTTATATCCGTTTGTCTATGCTACCGTTGGCGGTGGGTATAGCCATAGTTGTATATATACATATCGGCGTGGGGTCTGCGTTGCTCGTTTCGAACAATCGGGTAATGCGAAGACCTTAAAAGAGTGAGACGAGTAACAGGTACAGGTTCTCACGCTTTTTCTTTTTAAATTTAAATAAGGAGTATGCTGCCGAATCCGGAGAACTTATAGGCAAGGGGGACGAAAACTTTATTAATTATAAGTTCTATGGATATGAAACACACAAGACATTGGCTGACGATGGTAGTATGGCTACTATGCAGCATCACGGCAAGTGCTCACGATTTTGAGGTGGATGGCATCTACTATAATGTCACATCTTCTACGGGCTTGAAGGTAGAAGTGACATTCAAAGGATATTCTTCCGCTGATTACGCTGAATACAGTGGAGCTATCACGATTCCATCTACTGTTACTTTTGAGGACGTAGTGTATAGTGTAACTTCAATAGGAAGTTATGCATTCTCCCATTGCGGGAATCTTACCTCCATCACTATTCCCCAAAGTGTGACCGTGATAGAAGCTGCAGCATTTTTGTCGTGTAGTAGCCTTACCTCCATCATTATCCCCGAGAGCGTGACGAGCATTGGAGGGTCTGCGTTCTCTTGTTGTAGCAGCCTTACCTCCATCACCATTCCTGAGAGTGTAACTAATATTGGAGAGTGGACTTTTTCTGAATGTGATGGCCTCATCTCTATCACCATCCCCAAGAGCGTGACGAGTATTGGAAACTCTGTACTTCGTGGTTGTAGTAGTCTTACCTCCATTACTATCCCTGCGAGTGTGACTAATATTGGGAAGGAGGCTTTTTATGGATGTAGCAGTCTCACTGACTTCATTATTTCTGAAAAATCAAAGTTGACTTCGATAGAAAGCTATACATTTTTTGGTTGTACCAGTCTTGCCTCTATCACCATTCCTGAGAATGTGACTTCGATTGGCGACTTTGCATTCAATGGTTGCAGTTGTCTCTCTGCTATCACTACTCCTAAGAGCATGAGAAGTATAGGAGACTGGGCTTTTGAAGGATGCAGTAGCCTTGCTTCTGTTACAATTCTTGAGGGATTGACTACGATTGGGAACAAGGCTTTCTATGAATGCAATAGCCTGACTTCTGTAATCATTCCCAATAGTGTGGTTTCTATAGGAGAGTGGGCTTTCAGAGGTTGTACAGGCGAGCTTGTGATAAACTGCAATATACCTTCATCAGATTTGGGGGGTCCATTCGTAGACAATGATTTTACTAAAATAATCATTGGCGAGGGAGTGACAAGTATTGGAGAGTATGCTTTCCGTAGTTGCAGTAATCTCACCTCCATCACCATCTCCGAGAATTCAAAGTTGGCCTCGATTGGCGAAAGCTCTTTCTCAGGTTGCAGCAGCCTCACCTCCATCAATCTCCCCGAGAGTGTGGAAAGTATTGGAGACTGGGCTTTTGAGGGTTGCAGCAGCCTTGCTTCCATTACTATCCCCGCGAGCGTAACGAGTATGGGGGATAGAGCATTCGCAAGTTGCACAGGCGAGCTTGTTGTGAATTGTAATATACCTTCCGCATCAATATACGATAAAGCGGTATTCTATAATAGCAATTTCACCAAGGTTACTATTGGTGAGGGGGTGACTTCGATTGGAGACGATGCATTCTATAATTGCAACATCCTCACCTCCATCACTATCCCTGCGAGTGTGACGAGTATGGGAGAACATGCATTCTCTGGTTGCACAGGCGAGCTTGTAGTGAATTGTAATATACCCTCTTCTGTGTCTTCTAGCAATACAGGAGCATTCTATGGTAGTGATTTTACCAAAGTTACTATTGGTGAGAGTGTAACTTCGATTGGAGACTATGCATTCTATGGTTGCAGCAGCCTCACCTCCATCAATCTTCCCGAGAGTGTGGAAAGTATTGGAGACCGGGCCTTTTGGAATTGCAATAGCCTCACTTCCATTACTATCCCCGCGAGCGTAACGAGTATGGGGGATAGAGCATTCGCAAGTTGCACAGGCGAGCTTGTTGTGAATTGTAATATCCCTTCTTCTGCATTTAAAGAAGCAGATTTCACTAAAGTAACAATTGGAGAGGGAGTGACGAGTATTGGAGAAGATGCTTTCTTTGATTGCAGCAGCCTCACCTCCATCACCATCCCTGCGAGTGTGACGAGTATTGGAGCACATGCATTCTCCCTCTGTAGCAGCCTTGCCTACATCACTTTTTCAGAGAGTTCTGAGTTGATTTCAATCGGGTGGTATGCTTTCTATGATTGCACCAACCTCATCTCCCTCACCCTCCCCGATGGTGTGACGAGTATTGGAGAACATGCCTTCGATGGATGCGCCAACCTCACCTCTATCACCATTCCCGAGGGTGTGACGAGCATTGGAAACAGTGCTTTCAATGGTTGTCCCAATCTTACCTCCATAACTATTCCTTCGAGTGCGACAAGTCTTGGAGATTGGCTCTCATGCGATTTCACAGGCGAACTTGTGTTAAATTGCAATATCCCTTCTTCTGCATTTGAAGGAGCAGATTTCACTAAAGTAACAATTGGAGAGGGAGTGACGAGTATTGGAAAGTATGCTTTTCGTGATTGTAGCAGCCTTGCCACTATCACTTTCCCCGAGAGTCTGATGAGCATTGGGGAGTATGCTTTCCATAGTTGCAGCAGCCTCACCTCTGTTACTATCCCTAAGAGCGTAAAAAGTATTGGGGCTTGGGCTTTTAAGGATTGTACAGGTGAACTTGTGGTGAATTGCAATATACCTTCAACCTCGGCCTATGCTTCTGGTGCATTCGCTTACAGTGATTTCACTAAAATAATCATTAGCGAAGGTGTAACCTCCATTGGTAACTATGCGTTTTTTGGTTCTAACAATCTTACTTCGATTACCATCCCTAAGAGTATTACCGAGATTGGGACTGAGGCATTCCGTGATTGTACAGGAGAATTGATTGTAAATTGTAATATACCTTCTGCTTCGTCATATAATAATGGAGTATTCTCTGGTAACGATTTCACGAAAGTGACTATTGGCAATGGGGTGACCTCAATTGGGAACTATGCTTTCTTTGAGTGTAGCAGCCTCACCGCCATCACTATTCCTGAAAGTGTGACAAAGATTGGGGAATCTGCATTCTTTGATTGTAGTAGTCTTACTTCCATTGTCATCCCTACCAATGTAACATCAATTGGACATGAAGTGTTCCGTGGTTGCAGTAGCCTTACCTCCATCACCATCCCGGAAAATGTAACTGAAATTAGCAACTATGCATTCTGTGAATGCAGCGGACTCACTTCCGCCACCATACCTGAGGGTGTGACGAGCATTGGAGAGTATGCTTTCCGTGATTGTAGTAGCCTTGCCACTATCAGTATTCCTGGAAGCGTGAATGAGATAGGGGAGAGTGCATTTAGGGGGTGCAATAGTCTCACTTCTTTTGTCATCCCCGATGGTGTGACAGAGGTAGGAGACTATACATTCCGTGATTGCACTGCCCTCACTACCATTACCATTTCTGAGGAATCAAAGCTAACCTTAATTGGCGAAAGCTCTTTCTCTGGTTGCAGCAGCCTCACCTCTATCAACATCCCTGATGGCGTGACGAGTATTGGACATTATGCTTTTTCAAGATGCAGTAATCTTGCTTCTGTCGCTATACCCGAGAGTGTCACTACGATGGGGCTAAGTGGAATATTCTCTGATTGTAGCAGTCTTGTTTCTGTCTTCATTCCCGAAGGCGTTAGTGCAATTGGATACAGGACATTTGACGGCTGTGGCAGCCTCACCTCCATCACCCTCCCCGAGAGCGTGACTGAAATAATAAGTTCTGCATTTGAAGGTTGCACAGGCCTTACGAGCATTACCTGTAAAGCAACTGTTCCACCTTTATGTAGCGATGATACATCTTTTGGCTCCGTAGATAAGTCTATCCCCGTCTACGTACCTGCATCTTCAGTCGCAGCATATCAGGCAGCTGACGGTTGGAGTGAATTCACCAACATACGTTCCCTCATAGTCTCGGGCACCTGTGGTGAGAACCTTACATGGACACTAACCGATGAAGGTGAACTGATTATTGAGGGAACGGGGGCGATGACAGATTATGAAGAAGCAGGAAGTGAGCCTTGGTCTTATTACAGCACTTCAATAGAGAAGATAGTTATAAAGAACGGTGTAAGTTCAATTGGGGATAAAGCTTTTTGGGGTTGTAGTACTCTTTCTTCTGTAGTTATCTCTGAAAGTGTGATTTCAATTGGTGAGTATGCCTTCTGCGGATGTGACAACCTCACTTCTATCATTATCACCAAGAATGTGACAAATATTGGGAATAGAGTTTTTGAAGGGTGCGACAATCTCGTCTCCATAGTAGTAGAAGAAGGAAATACTAATTTCGATTCACGTAATGACTGTAATGCTATCATAAAAACAGGCACTAATACTTTGATTGCGGGATGTTCTAGTACAATTATTCCCGAGAATGTAACAAGTATAGGATACTGTGCTTTTTGGGGTTGCACCAACCTGACCTCTATTATTATTCCTAAAGGAGTAACGAATATTGAAGATTGTGCTTTTGCCTATTGTAGTCTTACTTCTGTTAATATCCCCGAAGGTATAACTAGTCTTGGACGACAAGTTTTCCATGGTTGTGAATTCACTTCTATCATCATTCCAGAGAGTGTTACGAGTATTGGCTGGTATGCTTTTTCTCAATGCAAGAATCTCACCTCCATCACCATATCTAAAAATGTGAAAAGTATTGGGCAGAATGCTTTCCAATATTGCAACAGCCTCACCACCATCACCATCCCCGAGAGTGTGACGAGTATTGGAGCCTATACTTTTCAATATTGCGACAACCTCACTTCTGTTACCGTTAAAAATACCGTCCCTGTAGCATTAACAAATGGCTATGTCTTTTCTAACCGTGCCAATGCAACCCTCTATGTGCCGGCAGGCAGTAAGGAGGCATACGCGAGTGCGGCTGTGTGGAGCGAATTTAAGGAAATAGTGGAGGTGGGCAATGCGTTCGTCCTGGATGATGCCACCTTACGTGCCGGCCGGTCGGCACTGTTGTCCGTGGCCTTGACTAACGAAAACGAAACGACGGCTTTCCAATGCGACATCTACCTGCCTGAAGGCATCACTCTGCTGAAGACAGATAAGGGCAAATACGACATCACCCTTGCCGAGGAGCGTAAGGACGACCACACCGTCACTTCCAGCCTGCAGAATGATGGCGCTATCCGTGTAGTGGTGGCCTCGCTCACCTCGTCGCTCTTTGCCGGCAACAGCGGCGACCTGTTCTATCTGAACCTGCAGGCCGATGAGGACATCTCGGGCGAGCTGCCCCTCTCGATCAAGAATATCCGCATATCAGAATCAGATGGTACCCGTCACGACTTGAACGATGCGTCATGTGTCATCAATGTCCCTGCATTCACTCCTGCCGATGCCAACAACGACGGCTTAGTAGCTATTGACGATGTAGTGCTTACCATCAACTACCTCTTAGGCGACGTGTCTGACAACTTCCTGTTTGTAGCCGGTGACATGAATGCCGACAATCAGATTCTGATTGACGACGTGGTGCAGATTATCAATTGCCTGTTAGGAGTGAGCACTGCCGATGTGCAGGATGCCCGCAACCGTATGCGCGAGACAGGTGAGACATTGACGGCTGGTGACACTCAGTGCGGATTCGATGTCAAGCTGAGCAATGCAAGCAACTATGTAGCCTTGCAGTGCGACGTGCTCCTCCCCGCAGGAGTGGGCATCGATGATGTCCGTGTGACCTCAGGAGGCGACCACAGCGTGGTGTTCCGTGAGATGGGCGACGGGCTGGTACGCATAGCTGTAACCTCACTGACCAACGAAGCCTTCGCATCGGACAATCTGCTCGACGTGGCAGTCAGTGCCGACAGGCAAGCAGACATCTACATCACCAATGCCTATGCAGTAACCCGGGGTGGCGTAATGGTAAAGGCTGCCGATGCATCTCTTACACACGGCACTACAGGAATCCAGCCTGCAGGCATGAAGGCAATCTCTACGGAGATCTACGACCTCAATGGCCGTGTCGTGAAGGAGAATGCTACCTCTACCGAAGGTCTGCAGAAGGGTATCTACCTGATGAATGGCAAGAAGATTGTAGTAAAATGACATAAAGACAGAATAACTACTAAACACATTAATGTATAAAACAGTATGAAATTGAATCAGATCAGATCGTGGCTACCCGTCAGGGCAGCCATGATTGTCGCCCTTCTTGGCGTGACAATCAGCGTAAATGCTGAGGACAAGTTCTATCTCCCCGATTTCTCCATCAAAGCGGGAGAGACCAAGCAACTTGCCATCCAGTTTGAGAGTGACAATGTCAGTGCATCCAACCCTAACCGGCTGGAATACGTTGCATTCCAGTTCGATATCTATCTACCGGAAGGGCTGACCATCGTACAAGAGAAAGAGAAATACCATTTCACATTCAATACCGACCGTAGTGATGACCACACCTTCACCTCTGCTGTGCAGGAAGACGGGGCAATCCGTGTGGCGGGTGCCTCACTGACCAATGCTTATTTCTGGGGCACAAGTGGTGATTTCGTTTATTTCTCTGTAACTGCAGCCGAAGATTTTACCGGCAGTCATGAAATAACGATGAAGCGTATCATGTTTTCCACGAAGGAAGCTGTACGTTCTGATTTGGCTGATGTGACAACTACGGTTACCGGGGAAGAGACGGGTGATTCATGGATTACACTCGACGAGACATCCACCGAATTGCCCGAAGCAAGTGACGGTGATGTGCAAATCAAAGTGAAGAGAACCATCAAGGCCGGTGAGTGGAGCACCATCTGCCTGCCGTTCAGCATGACGGAGGCGCAAGTCTATGAAGCGTTCGGTGAGGATGTGCAGCTGATGACGTTTGTGAGCTATGAGCCCAACAGTGATTTGACCTCAATCTCTGTTGTTTTTGAGAATGCAGACTTGCAAGCATCTGGTTTTGAGGCCAACTATCCATATATAATAAGAACCACAACGGAGATTTCCGAGTTTACCGCTACATCAACTATTGCGCCCAATGAAGAGGATGCAGTTGCTGAATATAAAATAGGGAGGAAAGTCTACGGTACTTTCTATGGCACATTGAGATCAGGAGAAACAATTCTCGAAAATGGTCTTTTCCTCAATGCCAATAAATTCTATTATTCGGCAGGAAACACATCGATTATGGGATTCCGTGGTTACTTCGATTTCTTGGACGTATTGAGTTCAGGAGATGCCGCCTCGGCCATCACGCTCCGTATAGGCGAAGAAACCACCGGCCTGGAAGCATTGCAGAAGGGAATTGTTGAGAATGGAAAGGTATATGACCTGCAAGGACGCATGATAGAGAATCCCGGTAAAGGAATATATATTAAGAACAATAAGAAGATTATCATCAAATAACACTATGAAAACTGCATATATAACACCCGGCATGGAGATACAGGAATTCTCCGTAGAAAACATGATTGCCACAAGTGGCGTGCATAGCGACAACGGCATAGGATATGGTGGCGTGGATGAGGATGGATCCCTAACTCCCTCTTCCAATGGCCGCCGTGGCACGTGGGGTAACCTGTGGGAATGAAACCAACACCAAAAAGACGTTAGGCGCATCCTTTGTGGGTGCGCCTAACGTTGCTTTTACCCTCATCCGTTACAGCGGATATATTTTATCGGTCGTGACGAAGGGTGCCTTGCACTACCTTTAGCTTGCTCCGCAAGCAGAAATATTAGGCGGTGGCTCGGAATGCTTGCGCTTGGTTTATCCAAGAACCTTTAGGTCGACGCCCGAGACAAAAATCGAAGGGGCTGAAGTCAAAACCGCAAATAAATTTAACTTCGTTGAATCTCGGCCTCGCTCAGTTAAAGAAAATGCAAGCCTTTCCTTTACTTTCGCTCGTTGAGATTTGCTTTTTCACTCGCCTTGCACTAATTTTGTCACTGCGTTTTGTTCCGAAGCCCTCATGCGGGGTGTAGGATGAAAAGGGAATCGGGTGAAAGTCCCGAACAGTCCCGCTGCTGTGAGTTCACAAGAAGCGCTGTCCATTCACACTTTGCCACTGCCTTACGATGAAGGTGGGAAGGCGGACAGCAGAACAAGTCAGAAGACCTGCAAAACGCTGTGAGACGAAATACCCGCCCCGCTCTTTCGAGGAAAGAGAGCCCGGCCATGTTGTTATTCATACCGTTATGAAACGTGAATAAAGCTCTACTGACAGCCTTTATAGGCTTATTGGCACTATCCACATCGCCTTGCAGTGGCGCCACAGAGGCCATGCAGGACTCGGTGCTCACCATCCATGAGGTAGAGGTCACCGCGCGCCCGCTTCAGAAGCAAGTATCGGCCATCACTCCTGCCCAGCAGATGGATGCCGACGAACTCAGTGCCATCGCCGCCCATACGGCTGCCGATGCCGTACGCCACTTTGCCGGCACCAATGTGAAGGACTATGGCGGTATCGGTGGACTCAAGACGGTGTCCGTGCGCGGACTCGGAGCCACCCACACAGCCGTCAGCTACGACGATGTTGTGGTGAGCAACTGCCTGGCCGGGCAGATTGACCTCGGGCGTTTTGCCTCAAGCAGCCTGGGCAGTATCACTCTTCACGTAGGGCAGAGCGACAATATGCTCGCCACGGCACGCGCCCTCGCCTCGGGCAGCCTCGTCAGCATGAGCAGCCGTCAGCCCACGCGGGAAGATAGCAAGCGATATGCTTTAGAAGCCAATCTGCAAAGCGGTTCATACGGATTTGTCGAGCCCTCCATAAACTATTTTCAGAGACTCGGCACACACACGTCGAGCGTCATCAATGCCAGCCTCTCCCAAGCCCACGGCCGTTACCCCTACACACTGGTCAACGGGACAAAGGTTACCACCGAAGAACGCATCAACACCGACATCACCCAGTTCCTGGGCGAATGGGACCTCCACCACCAGTTCACCCATGGAGGCAAGCTCGACACCAAGCTCTATGCCTACACCTCCGAACGCGGTCTGCCGGGTGCCATCATCCTCTACAACAGCAGCAGCACCGAACGCCTGGCCGATCGCAGCCTCTTCTTCCAGACCCGCTACACCAAGCGGTGGAACCACCGCTGGCAACTGCGCACCATCGCCAAATATACTTACGGTTGGAACCGCTACACCGACACCAATGTCAAGTATGCCGGCGGAAAACAGGTCGACGAGAACCTCCAGCATGAGTACTATGCCCAAGCCACCCTACTCTACCACCCCACCCTTGCATGGAGCTTCTCTCTGGCACAAGACGGTTTCATCAACACCTTAGAGAGCAACCTGCCATCGTGTCCCTTTCCCACCCGCTACACCTCACTCACCGCCCTGCAAGCCCAGTATCGCAGCCATTGGCTCCATCTGCGCGGTATTCTACTCGGCACGCTCATCAACGAGACCTTTCAAAAGGCTCAAGGCTCACAGCTCAAGGCTCACAGCTCAACCCAAGAACTCTCCCCTACCCTCAGCGCCTCCCTGCGCCCCTTCACGGAGATTCCCCTCCATATACGTCTGATGTACAAGCACACCTTCCGTATGCCCACCTTCAACGACCTCTACTATTTCCGCAGCGGCAACAAGGACTTGCGTCCCGAACGTGCCCATGAGTACAATCTCGGCCTCACGTGGCAGTCTCCGCAATGGGGAGCACTCCAATCATTCTCGTTCACTGCCGATGGCTACTTCAACGATGTCACCGACAAGATTGTAGCCTTCCCCACCACTTACGTATGGAAGATGGCCAACTATGGCCGTGTACACATCACCGGACTTGATGCCACGCTCAATGCCCACCTACGCCTCCATCGCCACATAGGAGCCACCCTCAGTGCAGGCTACACCCTGCAACACGCTATCGATGTCACCGATCCTACGGCACAAACCTACGGGCTACAGCTTCCCTACACTCCCATACACAGCGGCAGTGCCCGCCTGCTGCTCACCACTCCATGGGTCAATATGGGCTACTCCACCCTTTGGTCGGGCCAGCGGGCCAGCATGTCCGACCCTTCGCCACGCTACCGCCTCGCCCCCTATGCCGAACACACGCTCACCCTCTCACACACCTTCACCACACGCCACACCCTACTCACTACCCGTGCCGAAGCCATCAACTTCACCAACACACAGTACCAGATAATACAATACTATCCAATGCCGGGACGGCAGTTCAGACTGACACTCGGCGTAAGACTCAAGAAGTAAAGACAGCACACAGATGAAAACATTCCACATAGCACTCATGCTCACCATCGCCCTACTCACCGCCTGCCACAGCGGTCACAGGACGATGCCTACCGATGCCGACACGCTCAACCTGCGACATGCACAGTACCTCACCCTCATCGAGCACCCAGCCTATACCGAGGTGCAGATACGCAACCCCTGGGACGAGAGCAAACTATTACAAACGGTGTTCCTGCAATCCGGGAACTCGAAGAACCCGGGAAACCCTGAGAACACCAGGCACTCCTCCCAGCCTATCATCTCCCTGCCCCACCGTGCACTCCTCTTCACCGCCACCCACAGCAGCCTCATCGAGGAATTGGGCATGCTTGATGCCATCATCGGCGTATGCGAGGCCGAATACATCGCCAATCCCCGCATCCGCGAGTCACTGGCAGCAGGGTGCATCACCGACATCGGCAGTGCCATGACTCCCGACCGCGAGCGCATCATCGGGCTCAACCCTGACATCATCCTCCTCTCTCCCTACGAGAATGCCAGCACCTACGGCAACCTTGAGTCATTGGGCATCCCCATCATACAGTGTGCCGACTATATGGAGACCTCCGCCCTGGGGCGCGCCGAGTGGATGCGCTTTTATGGCCGGCTCTTCGGAAAAGGCCGCGAGGCCGATTCGCTCTTCACCGCTATCGAATCCCGGTACTACACCCTGCAGGCACTCACCGACAGCCTCCCCGAACGACAACGTCCCACCGTACTTTTCGACACAAAGAACGGCTCGGCATGGTACGTCCCCGGAGGACGCAGCACGATGGCCCAGCTCATCGCCGATGCCGGTGGACGCTACCTCTTCGGCGACAACACCAAGAGCGGTTCCATCCCTCTCGCCTTCGAGAGCGTACTCGAGCGGGGCGAGCAGGCCGATGTATGGCTCGTCCGCTACAACAACAGCCTTCGACGGATGACACTGCCCGACCTCGCTCAGGCCTACCATCCCTACACGCTCTTCAGTGCCTACCGGGATGGCAATGTCTACGGATGCAACTCAGCCGAACTCATCTTCTACGAAGAGACCCCCTTCCATCCCGAACGTCTCTTACACGACTATATCAAGATACTACACCCCACACTACTCCCGGACGATACCCTACGCTATTTCCATAGATTAAATGATTGAGGACTTCAGATATGGCCAAACGCAGTAAAACTCATAATTTTCAATTCTCAATTCTCAATGTTCCACTCCTATTATGCCTCGGCATAATACTTCTCCTCTTTGCCGCTAACCTCTTCTACGGTTCGGTAAGCATCCCTGCCAGCGAGGTGTTCACCATCCTCTTCGGTGGTGAAGTCCAGAAGCCTGCGTGGGAATACATCATCCTTGAGTCACGCCTCCCCCAAGCCCTCACGGCTCTCCTCTCGGGTGCCGCCCTTTCCGTATCGGGTCTGATGCTGCAAACAGCGTTCAATAATCCGCTTGCAGGTCCCGACATCCTCGGCATCAACTCCGGTGCAGGACTCGGTGCCGCCATCGTACTGCTTCTCTTCGGC
>Ga0233360_1000034_pt1 | contig 46780 bp, 49 predicted proteins | sample ElkDunMinimDraft_20_FD_180671 | JGI IMG/M metagenome (GOLD analysis project Ga0233360, IMG submission 180671) | Fecal eukaryotic communites from dung pellets of Tule Elk in California, USA - Elk Dung A0 | ecosystem: Host-associated > Mammals > Digestive system > Large intestine > Fecal | place...
CACCAGTCCCTTGCCGAAGGTGCGGCGCCCTACGATGGTGCCCCGGTCGTTGTCCTGGATGGCTCCGGCAAAAATCTCGCTGGCCGAAGCCGAGGTCTCGTCGGTGAGCACCACGATGGGCAGCTTCTGGCAACTGCCGCCCCCATTGGCATACTCTTCGTATCGCGGGGCATTCTCCCCCTCGGTATACACGATCATCTCTCCCTTGGGCAGGAACTCGTTGACCATCTGTATGGCCGCCCCCATATATCCGCCGGTATTGCCCCGGAGATCCACGATGCATCCCTGCATATTGTTCTGCATACCCTGTGCCAGGGCTATCAGCATCTCTGGATAGGTGGTCTCGCCAAACTTGTTTATCTTCATGTAGCACCAGCGGTCGTCAATCATATAGGTGGCGTCGATGCTCTTCACAGGGATATTGCCACGCACGATGGTGTAGGAGAGCAGCTCTCTCTCACCGTGGCGCTTGATGCCCAGGCGCACCTCACTGCCCTTGGGTCCCTTGAGGCGCTTCATGGCACCGTCGTTGCTGATTTTCTTGCCCACGTAGAGCGAGTCGTCGATGGTGACGATGCGGTCGCCAGCCATCAGCCCCACCTTCTCGGAGGGGCCACCGGAGATGACATCACTGATGTAAATGGTGTCGGACTGTATCATGAACTGTATGCCGATGCCGCTAAAGCTGCCGCGCAGCTCCTGGTTGGACTCCTCGGCATCCTTGGCAGGGATATACACGGAGTGTGGGTCAAGCTCGGCCAGCACCTTGGGGATGGTCTTCTCTATCAGCCCGGCCATATCGACGGTGTCGACATACTGATTGCCTATGATGTGCAGGAGGTCGGACAATTTGGAGGTCGAGGGTTCCTGCCTGCCATAGTCGATGCAGGACGTAAAGGTGACGCTCAGGAATATAGCAAGTGTGGCTATATACTGTAGGGGCTTTTGATGCTTCATTCTTCGTTAGGTAAATATTCCACGATAACGCCTGCCCGCTCCAATAGTTCAATACCATCGGTGAGGCGATATTTCTCTCCATAGACCACGCGCTTGATGCCGGCCTGTATGATGAGCTTGGCACATTCGATACAGGGCGAGGCGGTCACGTAGAGCGTGGCTCCCTCGCTGTTGTTGTTTGAACGGGCAATCTTGGTGATGGCATTGGCCTCGGCATGCAGCACGTAGGGCTTGGTCACATTGTTGCCATCCTCGCACACGTTCTCGAACCCTGCCGGAGTGCCATTGTAGCCGTCAGAGATGATCATCCTGTCCTTCACGATGAGGGCACCTACCTTACGGCGCTCGCAATAGGAGTTCTCGGCCCAGATGCAGGCCATACGCATATAGCGCTTGTCAAATGCTTCTTTCTTTTGATCAGTATCAGTCATGTCATTCTATGAATTTAGACAGGTCGCCCAAGCTGCATGAAATACTTTTCTGCCTTGATCCGCACCATCTATAGATATAGTTACTTGATGCCGTCGCGCTTCATCATGGCGTCGATGGTGGCATCCTGTCCGCGGAAACGGCGGTACAGCTCCTTCGGATGCTCTGAGCTGCCCTTCTCGAGGATGTTCGTGCGGAACGAGGTGGCTACCTCTTCATTGTAGATACCCTTTTCCTCGAAGAGCGAGAAGGCATCGGCATCGAGCATCTCTGACCACTTGTAGCTGTAGTAGCCTGCCGAGTAGCCGCCCGACATGATGTGGCCGAAGCGGGTAGTCATATTGGTCTCGGACACCACAGGCAGCAGCTGGGCAGGAGCCCAGGCCTCTTGCTCATAGGCACGGACATCGCCGTCAAACGGAGTGGTGCGTGAGTACCATGCCATATCGAGCAGGCCGAAGCTGAGCTGGCGGACACACATATAGGCAGCATTGTAGTTCTGGGCACGTACGATGCGTTCGATGAGCTCGTCGGGGATGAGCTCGCCCGTCTCATAGTGGAAGGCGAAAGTGGCGAGAAACTCCTTCTTGGGCAAGAAGTTCTCCATCAGCTGCGAGGGCAGCTCCACGAAGTCGCGGTATACGTTGGTACCACCCATCGAGGGGTAGTTGGTAGCCGCAAAGATGCCGTGCAAGGCATGGCCAAACTCGTGGAGGAAGGTCTCTACCTCGTCCTGTGTGAGCAGGGCGGGCTTGCTCTCGGTGGGTTTGGTGAAGTTCATCGTGATGGACACGTGGGGGCGGCTATCCACGCCGTCCTTCACGTACTGCTCCTTGTAGTTGGTCATCCAGGCACCCGAGCGCTTTCCGGCACGGGGGAAGAAGTCGGTATAGATGACTGCCAGGTAGCTGCCGTCCTTGTCAAGCACATCGTAGGCCTTCACGTCGGGGTGGAATACAGGGATATCCTTATTCTCCACAAAGGTGATACCGTAGAGGCGGGTAGCCAGTCCGAAGACACCCTTGGTCACGTTCTCCAGCTTGAAATAAGGGCGCACCATCTCGTCGTTGAGGCTGTACTTCTCGTTGCGTAGCTTCTCTGAATAGAACGACCAATCCCAAGGCATCAGCTCAAAGTCCTTACCCTCGGTGCGTGCCGCCATCTCCTGCACTGCCTTCACCTCTTCCTTGGCCGCGGGCAAGTAGGCCGCGAGCAGCTGGTCGAGCAGTTGATTCACGTTGGCTGCATTCTCGGCCATACGGTTCTCGAGCACATAGTCGGCATGGCTCTCATAGCCCAGTAGCTGGGCGATGGCCAGACGCAGATTGGCAATCTTCTTCACATTCTCCTCGTTGTTGTACTCGTTGTCCTGCACATTCTGCGTGTTGTAGGCCATATAGAGTTCGCGGCGCAGGTCGCGGTCCTCACAATACATCATCAGGGGGCTGTAGCTCGGGGCGTGCAGGGTGAATGTCCATCCCTCCTGTCCCTTCTCCTTGGCGGTCTGCGCAGCAGCCTCAAGAGCCGATTCGGGCAATCCCTTCAGGCGGGCCGAGTCAGTCACGTTCAGCGCATAGCTGTTGGTCGCCTTCAACATGTTCTGACCAAAATCCAGTGTGGTCTTGCTCAGCTCGGTAGTGAGCTCGCGGTACTTGGCCTTGTCCTCTTCGCTCAGGTTGGCACCGTTGCGCGCAAAGCTATCGTAGCTCTTCTGCAACAGACGTTGCTGCTCGGTGGTGAGGGCGCTCTTATCGGTAGTCTCATACACAGCCTTCACGCGGGCAAATAGTTTCTCGTTGAGCGAAATATTGTTGGAGTGTTCGGTGAGCACGGGCGAGAGCTTCTGTGCCAATGCCTGCATCTCGTCAGAAGTCTCGGCACTGTTGAGGTTGAAGAATACCGTCACCACGCGGTCGAGCATGTCACCGGCATAGTCGAGCGCCACGATGGTATTCTCAAAGGTCGGTGTCTCGGGGTTGTTGATGATGGCATCCACCTCGGCCTGATGCTGCTTGATACCTTCAAGGAAGGCAGGTTCATAGTACTCCAACTTGATTTTGTCGAAGGGAGCGGTCTCGTGCGGAGTAGCGTACTCACTGAAGAAGGGGTTATCGGTCTTTTTGTCCATACAAGAAGTTAAGTTAAAGGTAGTGCCCACAATGGCCAATGCACAGAGAGCATGTTTCATTCGGTTCATTTCGTTGTGTTGCGTTATATATTTGTATTCCAAACTGCAAAGTTAATATAAATAATTGGGAATTGGCCCTGCCGGCACTGCTTTTTAAGCGAAATATAAAAAAATAGCCTGCAACGCTGCAGGTTATTCTAAAACAGCTTCCAAGAAGTTGCTCCTTAAACTTATTAACGGCAAGCTCCAAGCAGCTTCTAAAGAGCCCTCAAACTCCCCACATCATGGAACACGAACTCCTTGCGCCGCATTTCAACGAGCCCCTCCTCCTGCCACTTATTGAGCACATTAGAGACATTGAGGCGTGTATCATCGAGCAGGTTGGCCAGTTCCTCCATCTTCACCCGCAGGACTTTCGTGCCCCGCCGCGTGTTGCAGAGGCTACGGATGAAATGAATGAGCCGCCCCTCAAGTTCCTGGGCATCGATACTCCAGATGCTCTCATAGAGCTGCTCTGCCTTATTGGAAAGCAGGTTGAAAAAATTCATACGAAACACCTCATACTTATCCAACACACTGTAGATGTACTGCTTGTCAATCGTGAGCAACGCCACATCGCCCTGTGCCGTATAGGTAGCCTTATAGCAGGGACGCTTGCCGAACAGCGAATGAGGCTCTACGATGGCCGGCCACTCCACCAACTCCTCGAACGAGAACGTGCCACAAGGCGCTACAGTCTCGGCCGTCATCCTCCCACGAAGAAGAAACACCAGCTTGTCACACGTATCACCCTGCGCAAAGAGCACTTCCCGATCTCCGAACTTATGAAAATGAAACTTTACCTTCTCTATCACCTCCGAGAATTCCGCTTTGCTCATACCCTGAAACAGAGGTAGCTGAAGCAGCGTATCATACATCGTATACTCCATATATGCATTGATTCTATGATTTATCATTACTAACGCGAAGTTACACAATATAGCCCGTTCGTCTTAAAAGGGCTAATTATATTTTTTTATTTTTAACAATATTTCAAGAATCCCTTCAGATTAAACGGCATCCCTATCCTATTATCCGAAAAATTTGCTTAATTTCGCCGCTGAATCAAAAAAAAGACAAACATTGTATGAAAAAGACGACTATCTTCATGGCAGCACTCATGTTGCTCACCGCATGCAACAACAAGAAAAGTGAGACAACCGCCGTGGCCGAGCAGGCATCTGCCCAAGACACCATCGTATACGAGCACGAATACCTGGTGAAGGTAGGCGACATGGCTCCCGACTTCACGCTGAAGTACACCGACGGCACCGAGTTTACCCTCTCCGCACTGCGCGGCAAAGTAGTGATGCTACAATTCACCGCCAGCTGGTGTGGCATCTGCCGTGGCGAGATGCCACACATCGAAAGCCGTATATGGCAGCCCCACAAAAATGATGCCGACTTTGTACTTGTAGGCGTTGACCGCGAAGAGCCGCGCGAGGTAGTAGAGGAATACACCGCCAAACTGGGTACCACCTACCCGATGCTGCTCGACGAGAAGGGCGATGTATTTGCCAGCTATGCCCTGCGCAAGTCGGGCATCACACGCAACATACTCATCGACCGTGATGGCCGCATCGTGAAACTCACCCGCCGCTTCGTAGAGTCCGAGTTCAATGACTTAGTAGCCACCATCGACAGCCTTCTCGTCAAGTGAAAAAACGTACAATTTCACAACCATCGAAGAAGGTTCACTTCTGTACAATACCGCACAGCGCGAAAAAACTCCATAAATATTGCATTGTACTAATTTATAAATGGTTAAATATATAAACTTAAAGAAGTTTTTGAGCATCTGAACATCAACCCACAATAATTGATTTTGTACAGAAAAACATGCGCAATAGGAATCAAAAGAAAATGGTTTGCTACATGTAGCAAACCATTTTCTTTTGAGCCTCTTGTCGGATTCGAACCAACGACCCCGAGATTACAAATCACGTGCTCTGGCCAACTGAGCTAAAGAGGCGGGTGGGTAAGCAATCTATATCGCGCCGCTACGACCTAATACCTTTGCTGCGGTCAAGCCCTGGAGGGTTCAAAGGGAGCTGGCCGTATAGGACTTACCCATTTTTACGCCGCGAAATTACTACATTTTTTTCAACCAACCAAATTTTTCTACTACAAAAGCACTTCTGCCGGCGAAATCACTTCGGCGGCAGAAGACAAGAAATGGCATTTATCAGAAAAACAGAACAAGAAAAACATTATCGTTATCTGGGTAGCAGCCGTCTCATCAGAAACTGAACTGCGTCATCAGGCTAACACGTCGTGCCCAGCGACTCTCGCCATCGGCATTCGCACGCTTTCCGAGATTGAGTTCACCACCCACCTGGATGCGGGGCGTAATGTTCCAGAACACATTGAGCGCACTGTACAGACCATATTTATACTCCGTAGGATCCTGATTGTGTTCGGGCAGATATCTGAGCTGGCCGAAGGTGAGCCCCGTGAAGAGGTTGGGCGTGAAGTGATATTGCGCCGCACCATACCAGCCGAAGAGGCGTGGGGCATACATCTCGCCCGGTGTATCCGGATTGTTCACCAGATCGTAGTTACCCATCATAAGGTCGCCCGTAAGGCTACCGATGCCACGGCCATAGTTACCCATGAAGTAGAGCGTGAGCGGCTTCCAGGGGCGCATCACCGAACTGAGCTGTACGCCCCACCCCATCTCGTTGCGGTTCTCCCCCACCACCAAGTCGCGGTAAGGCAGCGTACGCAATATACCGGCCAGGCGCACGTGCTGGTTGGGTGCCCACTCGTATTGAGTGAAGGCGGCAAAGTTGGGCATCCAGTCATCTATAGCCTGTGTAGTGGTGCCGTTGGCCCCGACAAACGACTGGGGCATCTCGGCCGAAGCTGCCACAATCCAGTCCTTGCGCAGGTTGTGCATCCAGCGCACAAGCACGGCCGTGGTGCTCACGTAGGCGTTGGGACCCTGCCCGTCCACAAGGAGTGGCTCGGCAAGCGGGTCACTGAAGGTGGAGTGCGCATAGCCGATGGTCCAGTCATTGATGGTGGCATACGACTTCTTGAGCAGGAAGCCCCGTTGGTTGTACCCATCGAAGTTGGCTTCTATATAGAGTTGGTAGTCACCTATCGTGGCATTGTGGCCCAACACACGGAAGTAAAGTGCCGTACCCGCGGGGGTGGAACCCAGCCAACGACTACGCGCCGGATTCTTGGGGATGGCTATGTTGTAGGGGATGAAACCGTTGTTGGGCATCGCCCCCGCCCAGTCGTACCAACCACGCATACGCACCACTCCACCAAGACCCATCGCGAAGTTGGCATCGCGGCTCATGAAAAGGAAATAGGGCGCACGAGGATCCTGCGCATTGCGGAACTGGTCGTAGTAAAAGATATCGAGCAGGGCACGCTCATCGGTGGGCGAAGGCTTGTCGCCCTCACCCAGATACTCTATACGGTGAGTGCTCTTGAGCGAGTCGATATACTGCTCCACACGACTCTGCGGACGGTCTTGTGCCACGGCCGACACCACGGCCACTGCCGCGAAGGCTACAAACAAGTTAATCTTTGCTTTCATACGAGTTTTAGTTTCGGATAATCACTCAAAGAAACACATCCTGAAGGGAAAAGTTTAAATCCTGCTTTTAATTAACACTGCTACCTTATGTAAAAGAATCTTGTACCTCCATAAAAGGTATATTCCAAGTCTTGGAATAAATATTGCCAGTCTTGGAATGAATATTGCTAGTCTTGGAATATAGAACATCTTGCGCAAAGTGCGTCTTTTTCTGTGTATGTTAACGATTTTTGTTGACTGTAGTTCGTCTTATTTGTAGTCTGGGTTGACAGAGTTCACAAAATATATTATTTATTTTTATGAAACCACCTTTTCAGATAATGTATTCCTTTATCCTCTTCACTCATACCACCCCATCATCCTCTCCACGATGCCCTTCATCTCTTCGCGGACACATTCGGGAGCGAGCACCTCGAGTTTCTCGCGGTGCCAGAGCAGTGTCTGATACAGGTTGTAGCTGGGGCGTAGCCAGTAGGTGAAGATGCTGTAGTCGTCGTGTGTCTCTACCTCTTGCTGCGAGGAGTGTATGGGGCGAGCACGGATATAGTCTACCTGACTGCCGTAGACCTTCAGCTTGATGAGCTGCGGAGCACAATCCTCGTGGTTCACGCCGAAGCAAGCATCGAAATAGGTCTGCGGACTGACCTCAGCCGATGGCACGGCCTCCTCATCCACGAGGTGCAGACCGCTGATGCGCTCCAGAGCATATACGGTAGGAGTCTTGCGCGTCAGAGGCTCGGCCACGAGGTACCACCGCTGCTCCCACGTCTTCACGAAGCAGGGGATGAGCCTGTGGCGCGTCTCCTCCTTCCGGCTGAACGAGCGATAGTCGAACTCCACCAACTGCCCCTTGTCGATAGCCTCCAGTATCGTGTGCAGATGCTCCACACCGCTGGGAGCCTCATCGAGCAGCACCTTGTCCTTATGCTTCAGTGCCAGCTCCGACAGTTCCTGTATGTGGAAGGCCGAGAGCAGGTAACGGTATATGGCATTGCTCTGCACGTCGTCCATATTGGCGATGTAGTAGCACCGCGTATGTGCATCGTATTCTATATCGATGGCAAACACCGAGGATATATACTCCTTGTACCGCCCGAAGGTCTTCGGGATAATCTCTCCATCGTAGAGCGACGAGTATTCCCAATGCTCATTGATCTCGCGCAGCGACAGCGCCTTACCGCGCGAAAGCAGTTCTACTATATACAGGCATTTCTCTATCTTTCCCATGGCATGCTTATTTTTATGTGGAGTTAAAGGGCTCCAACAATTATTCACTCTCCACAAAGGTAGTGTTTTTTTATATACAGCACAACCCTAACGACTTAACTCTACAGGGCAACCCCACAACCTTTAACCCATAACCCTTAACCCATAACTACAAATATATCGACTCATAATTCATCATCTCCCCCAACGACAACTCGTGGTATGCATTGAGCTTTCTATCGCGCGGATCCTCCATCTCATACTCAGGAGCATTGTTATCGGTGACGATGATGTCGAGCAGCGGGCGCTCCAGACCTTCCCGCCAGGTGAAGCGCATCTTCACCCTGCAGTCGTCGAGCTTGCGCTCGCGCTGCAGCAGCGCATAGAAGTCGGGCACCAGCTCCTGGGTGAGAGCCAGCATACGCTCGTTCGTGCATACAATGGTGGAGATACACTTACGACGCTGTCGGCGCAGCCATATATGGCGCCCCTTCTCACTCCTGAAGGTAGGCTCTCTCTGCTCACGGGAAGTAATCTCTGTGCCAAAGCGCTCCGTGCCACGGTAGCCACCATAGGCAAACAGCTCGGGAAGGTGACGCTTCACCGTGCGCAGCATCGCGGCATCGAGCACAAACTCCTCACCCGTGATGCACAGCAGGCGCTCCTTCTCGTCGGTCGCCTTGCGGTAGTTCATCTTCCCATTGGGCATAAGGTAAGGCGCTACCATGGGGCGCATCACCCGGCGCAGCCAGTGGCGAGCCACCTTGTCGAAGCGTAGCAGGTTGAGGCACTCCACATACTCCCACAATGCCTCGTGCTTGCAGTAGTCGAACCGCGCCCTGCAGCCATACGGGAGATTCATCCTGCAACACAGTCGCTGATAGTACCAGTAGGCCGGCTTCACCGTGATATCCACTATCGCCATATCCATCTCGTACAGTTCCACCTTGATGTCTACATTCCTGTTCGTGAAGCGCTCGGTGCGCAGGAACTTCACCATTATCGTCCTTTTCTGTCCCATAATCTGTCCTTTTTCTATTGTTCACGATGCAAATTTCGTTGCCAGCACAGACAATTCCAGTCTGAGTCTCGGTATTTTTGCCCACAAATAACACGAATCTGCACAAATCTTACACGCGCTACGCTTGTGCTTCTCATCCAGATGGCTCTCTAAACACTAAACTCTAAACACTAAACTAATACGCCCACAAATCACACAAATACACCGCATCGGCGTCATCGTCACACGCAAGCATGTATTTATGGATATTTATTTTCTATTCTCAGAAATTCAATTTGTTAGCCTCACACAGATCTCACAAATCTCACAGAGGCGCGTCGCTTCGCCCGCGCTTGTCGGCTTCGCCGAGTGTTTTCAGCCGGATGGCACACGCGAGTTTACGATGCGTGCTTCGTGAGATTTGTGAGATCTGTGTGAAACTTAATCACTTGTGCGAGCTTTTTCTGGTGCGTCTGCCCTGTAGTTAGTATAGAATAATTGCAAGGCTCTGGTCAAAATGTTAGCCGACGCGGAGCATTAGCGTCGGTTCTCGGACAAGCCGAGGGCTTCGCTACTGACGACGACGGAAGGTTTATCTTCCCAAAGGAGTTATTGCAAGGCTCTGATCAAAATGTCAGAGCCTTGCAATAGAAAAATTCTCTTTGTCCAATTTGGGAATTGCATGTATGCAATTCAAAAACCGCCTTTTTCGGCCTCCCGAAATCTGACGTTTTGCTACCAAAACAGACAAAATACTGACATTATGCTACACCCCATATCACCGACACCCCTGCTGCGGAGTGTCGGTCGATAATCGACTCATTCATTGTCGTTTACAAGCAAATACCGACACCTTGACTAAAATAAAGAAAAACAAGTAAATCAATCTAAACGATCAAGCATTAAGAAGTTTCTCAAATGCAGATGCGTTATACCATTATCGTCGTTGCGAGTAACACCTGGAGTCATCGAAACCACATATTTGGGATAATTATCTTTTACATTACGTAGATTCCCAAATTCTCGTTCTCTGGTTTCGTCATTAGCAATCAAATATGCAGCCTGAATGTATATCCGTTGTGTGCCAGCCTTTTTTGTACACACAAAATCTATCTCCCCAGCTTGCAGTTGACCCACACAAACCTTGTATCCGAGGTTGATTAGATGCTGGTAAACGATGTTTTCAATAACCTTTTCTATATCACCTTCCCGGGTGCCTCCGGCCTGAGCATTTCTCAGTCCGTGATCTTCGAAGTAGTATTTGTCATTACTTTCAAAGAGACGTTTGCCGTGAATATCATATCTATTGACTTTATGTATGATATATGCCTCTTCAAGATATTGAGCATAATCGATAATCGTGTCTGCAGAAACATTCGTACCTTGCGATTTCATATATTTAGATATGCTCGAAGCTGATATGATTTTACCAATGTTATCAGCAATAAAATCAGTCAACTTCTCCAAAAAAGAGACATTGCGAATATTGTTTCTAGAGATCACATCCTTCAGAAGAACAGTGTTCAATACATCTTTCTGATATTCTATTGCGTCATCTTCTTCCAATCCCATTTTAAGTAGACCTGGAAGACCGCCAAATTGGATATACTTGGCCAATGCCTCATCTCCGTCGTGCAAATTATGGAACTGTAGGAACTCCTTATAGTTCAGTGATTGCACGTAAATCTCTTTGTAACGCCCACCAATAATCGTGCTGAGTTCCTTACTCAGCATTTTAGCATTGCTACCAGTAACGATGACTTCAGCATCAGGTTCAGTTATGTAGCTTCTGACTGTTCGCTCAAAATCCTCTATCTCTTGCACCTCGTCAATGAGAATATAGTTCATCTTACCTACTTGGGAATGAGCGTCTATGTAGGCATTCAAATCTTGATAGGTCTTGATATGATCAAAAGCCTTCTTCTCTTTATCAATATAGATGATATTGTTGTTATCATCCTTTGCTTTGATATCACGAATCATCCTCAGCGTATAACTCTTGCCTACACGTCTTTGTCCTGTCAGAACAATAATAGTATCTTTTCCAAGATACTTCTCTATCTTGTCCCAATAATGTTGCCTAACCAATACGTTCATATCGCTTATATTTGATAACATCGGCAAAGATAGCAAATTTATCGATTATGCAAGATAAAACAGTTAAAATATTTTCGTTTATCGATTTTGAATTGTTCTCATCCGTGAAGTGGACAAAAGAATCTCCCACGAAACGAAGTTCTTGGACTAGCCTAGCGCAAGCATTCGCTGGCCAAGGGGAAAACGGATGACCACGAATTATACACGCTTGCATGTGACGATAACGATAACGAAAACGATAACCTGTTAAAGCAGTTTAATCAGTTTAAGTTCTGTTACATCTGTTGACTTTAATTCATCAGCACGATAGTGCCTATAGGTCTTCATTTTCGTTATCGTCATCGTTGATAGATAATTCGTGCCATCCGTGGGCAAAATATCTGTTTTGTGTTTTGGGAATTGTCATCATTCCTCAGTTGCAATTAAAGGAATAGCAGCGAATAGCTCGAGAGCTGTTGCAGTCTCCTCTATCAGTTTGGAGCGTACAAAAACTTTTGTTTTATTATCAATTACTTCACCCAAACCCTGCATAAGCATTTTCGGACTAGCAGCACGCAACTTCTCCACACAGGCAAGAGCATAATCACTCACCCCCATTCCTGTACGCTCTATCACAATCTGCTCATTGATTTCAGTGTGATTGTTCAAGAAGAACCAGCAGTCAAAGACATCACGCGGAGAAATTCGTTCCCCCATTGCACATAGTTTATGCGCAAACATATCGGGCATTTTCATCACGCGTATATCTGTTCCAGCCAGATTGCGTATCTCATAATGATTATCATACTGCCGATTCGATATTTCTACCTTCAGCATACGTTCGCCTTTCCCATAATTGAGCACAAGCAAAATGCCATAATGCTTGATAGCCTCATCATCTATCGTACCAAAACGCTGCAGTATGCCACGAACCTTAGCAAAAACCTCACGTTCTTTGGTTGGGTCAAGCAAGTTGAAGTCCAGGTCGGTAGAGAAACGGGGCAAATTGTGGAAGAACATCAGCGCAGTCCCCCCTTTGAATGCCAGCAGACGGCACAACTCCTTGTCACGGAAGATTAATCCCAAGATCTGGGCTATGTACAGTTTATGTTTATCCTTGTTCATACGCTATAGTCCAAGCAAATTGTTTACACGTTCAGTAAGCACCGATGAGTTATAGTTAGGCAACAAGTTAAGCACCTTTTTCTTATCAAGGGGACGCAAATTATCGAAATAGCAGTTGCCGTTACTCAGATAGAGCATATCAAGAAAAGCTCGCTCGGGTGTGGCAATATTGATATTATCTTTAGTAACAATCCCCTCCATTCCAGCCCATAGTTCGTAATTAATCTTACGGAACGAATAGCTGTGTCCATCAACATCTATCGTACGCGACAAGTAGCTCACCGATGTTATCGTCGAATCATATTGAAACACCACTCCTGCACGTTGCAGCACATATTCAAGCGAGATATATGAGGGGCGGAATAGGCTGCATGCCATCTCTTCAACATTATAGCCTTGTTTGGCATAGATTCCCCTTCGAGGATTCAGCAGCACTCCCTGATGGGTATACCGGTGCATCTTGACAGCTAAAGCCGACGCACTTATCTTACTATCAATCAATAATAAGGACTGAGGCGTAAAAACCGTTCGGCTACTCCTCAAAATCTCCACCAATAGACTATTCTGTGAACTCATAATTATCAATTATGCAATTGTTAGTTCACAAAATTACAAAACAACATTTAATTACACAAGCGATTGAAGAAAAAAAGTGTATTCGTGTCATCCGTGCCATCTGTGGGCAATACATTAGTTTAGAGTTTAGTGTTTAGAGTTTAGAGAGCTATCTGGAAGATAACTCATAATTAACAACTCCGTTGTTGAGCTTCGGCTGCGTTCGCAGTAAGAGCAGGGCAGACGCACCAGAATAAGCTCGCACAAATGATTGATTTTAAACAGATTTCACGAATCTCACAGATGGCGCATCGCTTCGCCCGCGCTTGTCGGCTTTGCCGAGTGTATTCAGCCGGATGGCAAGCACGAGCGATAGCAAGTGCTCTTCGTGAGATTTGTGAGATCTGTGTGAGGCTAATAAAATGATTTTCTGTGAATAGAAAACAAAACATCCATAGATATTTCTGATGCGTCTACCCTGTAGTAAGAGTTTCAATCAAGCTTGACTCTTGCTCACTGGCACGAACCTTCCTAACTCCTAATTAATCAAACCACTGGTGCACCTTCTCCGCTGCCTTGCGCTTGACCTCCTCATCAATCACCACCAGCAATTTGAATATCGCCCACAGGATAGCAGCATCATCAATGATACCCACCACAGGGATAGCATCAGGGATAAAGTCTGACTGAAGGATCAGATAGGCTAGCGCCACGAGAATCTTCACTTTGTCACGCTTCGAAAGCGTAGTTGATTTAAAGGCATAGTATACAATCAATCCCCAATAGAGTAATTGAGAAAAGATTATCTTAACTGTGTTTTTTACACAAATCCAAAAACTCTCACTCGACTCATAGTCATAATATTGTGAAATACTAACTTCCTTCTTCTTATCTTGATTTTCCATATCTATCTCCATATTTTCTTTGTTACATATTATTTTGACACGAAGAAACGATTGCTTCTACGACCTTATCAGAAATCTCACGATTGGCCATCTTTCTTTGCCGATAACAAAGCGATTATTGTTAGAATGACTAGCACCATATTATTCCCTTAGCTTATTATATGAAGTAGAGTTACACCATCGGTCCAGTTCCATTGCCCTAATGCAAAGGTCGGGATGTGTATTGGCAGCGCAGCGGACTTCCTGCTGCAACCGATTCCACCACGAAGCACGCTTATGAGCCTCATATTCCCGTCCTTGCTCTATCAACGTATTCGTATGTGCGACCTTACCTTTGCGCCCAGAAGCCAACTTGACCAGCACACCTTGATAACACTCATTACCGACCACAACTGAAGCACATCGGTCAGCGGAAAGTTCACTCTGTCGGCTCCAATAGGTCATTGCAAGGTAAATGGGAAAAGTTAGTGTTTTACTAATTAGCTTAAACAGATGTCCCATACTTTCCATAGTATGCATTAAGGTTGTGTAGAAAGAGTGTTTACAAAGGATATGTCCGCATTCATGTGCTATCACTCCTTTGAGTTCATCATCTTCCATACGGTCTACGATACCAGACGAAAGCGCTACAAAAGGTCTGCTTTCACCATATGTATAGGCATTCATATCCATATCATTATAGATATACAGGTCAGGAGCCACGATACCCACCTTAGCAGCAACTTCGTTCAGCAAACGATACACCCTGCCATCGCTGTCTGGTGTCACCCGCAGCATACTACTCAAGTTCATTCCCCGATGTAGTGTTTCACCACCCATCTTCATGTATAATCTCACCAATGCATTGAAACCTTTTAGTTCCTGCATACATTGTATGGCTTTTGCATCATTGGGATGCATGACATCCTTAGCTTCCATATCTTCGTCGGATTACACATTATACATCTGTTGCATACGCATACAAGCCACCTGCATTACACAAGGTACCGTAACCCGATAGGCAGGAGATGTGACATCATATATTATCCACCCAGCACTTATCGCCCACCCAACTGGGCCACCTGCAATACCTACAGCCTTACTTATCACATTGCTACCCACCATGGTGGCTCCTCTGCCCAGCAACATTCTGGCCATCATCTTAGTAATATACACGGCAATGCGTGTAAACAATGCGCCTCCTCTTCGGATGGCCAGTTGCACTGCAGCAACTATCGCATAACGCCTGGGGCTCTTTGTTGGCATCTCCAGATCTTCAGCCATCACCCTCAACTCATCTTCAGACATGCCATTGACAGCTGACACACACATCTTTTGCAACAGTTTCTCTTCCAGATAAGCAGTAGATTCGCGTCCCGTGTAATAAACCTGCATCTTGCGGCATACATCGTTCAGTATTTCCCGATACCTTACACCCCCACCTCGGCATACGTTCATCAGCGTGTTGCCACCAAACCGTTGCAGTTCATTAGCAATATCACGCCACATCATCTGAAGCCGGTTAGGATAACAATAAATATAGGCATCTGTGTTGGTCAACTGCTCGGCATAGCGTACCGTACCATCTTTGTCAAAGGTCATGATATCCACTAGCCTCTTGAGATCACTGTTGTTGCAACGTGCCAAGAACTTCAAATCTTTATCATCTTTCATAGCGGCTTCGTTTATTATTACTTTTGCTCTCGATTAGTCTCACAGGAGTATAATTTCCATACCTATCCATACGAAAAGGTTGTCCCTTAATATATACTATGCCGTTTCTCACTCCACCACGCCTATTGCTATTACGCTTCGCAGACTGTTTTCTCCTCCTGTTTGTTTTTTGCTCCTCATACGCATCACACTCTTCGTAGTCCTCATCATCCTTCAGGAGATAGGGGATCAAACGCCCGTCGGGGTACTTATGATATACATTACCATCAAGGATAGTCAGCTCCGTGCCAGCAGGGAACTCTCCCTCATAGTGCTTGTTCTTACCACTTAGTGCCCTGCCAACGGCATACCCTGCCACCCCACTAGCAGCCACTGCCGTAACCGTACCCTTAATCGCTGTCTTGCGCATCTCAGGATTACTCCAAACAAATTTCAATCCTTCTATAATACCCTTAATCATGTCTTCTCCTATTATTTTGTGAATACTGATATTTATTGTTCCTACGTTTTTCTAATACTGAGGGGTATAGTTTCCGTTTTCATCCATCACATAGGGAAATCCATTAATATAGACAACCTCATCATCCTCCTCGTAAGGAACATAGTTCCCATTCTCATCTTCTATATATGGAATGCCCTTGATATAGACCACATCTTCATTGTCATCATCATAGTCGTCATACTCTTCATATTCTTCTTCGTCATCATACTCATACCCGTCCTCATCGTCGGTTGATTGTCTACTCGCTGCCCACTTGCCAACACCATAACCAGCAGCACCTACAGCAGCTACACCTGCACCAATCTTCAATAAACTCTTCCAATCTATATTCATAATTATTAGATTTATAGGTTAATATTAAATTATCAATGACAATAGTTCAGTCTTAGCAAACACATGCCTCTACTCGGGTAAAGAAGAATTTCTCAAACTTGCTCCACAGGTAATCCCTCAGCATGTCCGCTCCTTTATCCTTATACACCTGGTAGGCATTCTCGAAGAACTTGTTGCCAAACAACTTCTTCTGCTGCATCTCCCGCAATGTATCGCGTAGATCCTTGTCGGTATATTCGTGCTTTATTGCCATCTCTTCTATCACTTCTTCCACATAGCGACTTATCAGTTGGGCATCATCTTCGATAACTGTATCCAGTGCCTTTTTTGCTCCTACCGTTCCGGCCATACCCCCTCCAATACTTCCAATAAGTCCACCCACAACTGTGCCTACTCCGGGACAGATAGCTGTACCTATGGCCGAACCAGCCCAGTAGCCAGTTGTGCCAGCAGTTACACCAGCGGCATTGACTGCCATGTTCTTTCCACATTGTTTCAGCGACATTTTACCCTTAGAAGTTTTCCACATGTCGGGAACGCTGGTTACAACCGTCGTGACAGCACCAGTCACTACATTTGTACGCAATAGTTTGGTTGCTGCCGATTTTGCTCCTTGCAGAGCCATTTGTTCTCCCAGCATGGCGTTCATTGTCTTTGTTACCATATCACCTCCTATTTTTGTTTTACAAATAGCGCCAACTCCCTGACGAGCCACTTGAGTCGTCGCAGCAGCAATACTTCGCCCTACAGTTGTACGCAACAATTGCTGGACAGCTACACCGCTGGCCATTGTTAGTACCCCTGAACGAACTGCCTGACGTATCGACTCTGACATTGCTTCTCTGAAACTCTCGCCTCGCAAGCGTGCTGCAGTAAACGACACCACAAATGACAACCCCATGGCATAACGGCAATTGACACGTTGCGACTTGATGTCAAACTTTATTGAGTCGATATTGCCAGCCTTGGCAATTCGCACGGCTTGAGCATAAGTTACCTTTCCCTTAATTACCATCCCCTTGGCTTTGGCAGGGTCAGTCACGCCAGGAACCTTTCCTTCTCGTATCTTATCGCCCATCAAGCGTACCGCCTCCTTGTATTGATCGCGGGGAACTTCCAGTTTCTGCCCAGTATATCTATATGCGCCATCCTTGAAGGCTGCATTCACGCTATGGCTCGCTGTGCGGCAATACTTGGTCTGTATAGCTACACCATTAACTATACGGTCGGCACCATTCAGTTCATTGTTGAGGCCAACCTTGTCAACCTTTTTCCATTTGTGAGCGTCGCATAGTGCATTCATATCCTCAGCTGCAAAGCCATGACCTTGCTTGGTTTGATACTTTGTCCATTCAACTGCTCAGTTGCTTGCGCATTCAAAACTGAGTTATAGCCTGAGAATTTTGTGCTTTTCTTTTCCATAGTGAAAGGTTATGAGTTAAGATTTCTGCTGCGAAGATAGTCTGTTTAGACGATATATTCCAAGCTACTTTTTATCCTTCGTGGTACCAAAGTTTCTTGGAACCATTATTGCTATCTTTTTCTACGACTATGCCCTGTATAGAACTTGTCGTTTACTTTATAGGAATTACAAACTTCACCATGAAGAAATAACTGTTTTACACTTTGCCAGTTTGCCCTCCATGCGCTATCGAATGCGATCTTAGGGCGCCCATCTGCACGATGAAGTGAGCGGTAGCAAGGCTTAGTTACGATGTCAGGCTTGTGCCCGAAAACATAGACTGCTACTGCTGTCATTGCTGTACCTGCTACGGCTGCCACTGTTGCTGCAATCCTTCTCTTCGTCTTTTTCTCCATCTTATAAAATTTGTAACACCCAATAAAAATACCAGCGAAATCTCGGGTGCGTTGAGATTCCGCTGGCAAAGTTATGAAATATTATTAGGCTAAGTCAAGCAATGTGTTAGGTTCCGTAGTTCTAAAGTTTTATGGAACCATTTGGTCGTTACTCATAGAGGCGAAGCATCTTTTCCAATTCTGTCTTATACTTGTCTACATAACTATCTGGTGATATAATTCTTATATGATTGCCAAAACCGAGCACTACTCCCATGAGTTCTTTATTGGGTATCACGCAGATAGTGATACGCCCTGTTGTGTCGAAGGGCTTTACTTCCTTTTGGCTCTGATGGACAGGCTTGGTAAGTATCCTATTGTGGGTATATTGGTCAAGTGTCTCAATGGTTATTTCTATAGGTATGTCATTGGGCATCTTTGAAACCCCTATGATGTCATCAAAGTAGTGCTCATAGCGATTATTTGCAGCCTCGTAACACACGTCTTCTATTATGAGAATCTCGCTCATTATCCTATCAAGCGCACAATTACCGACTTCGAGTATTGTGCCATCTCCTTTATCCATTCGGCCGAACAGAAACCAACGACTATTGTATTCCTTGAGGAAATGCGGATGAAACACGACAGAGAGATGTTCTTTGTAGCCAGCATTATACTCGAATTTTAATACCTGTTCATTAGTAATAGCTTCATACAATCGAGGAATAAGTTCTATGTTTCTCAGCGAAGCATTATGCTCCCCTTCCATCACTTTCCCTTTCGATTGTTCTCCATCAAGCAACACCATGGTACCTTGAAAGAAATGCTCCACCCATGTGTGGGGGAGCAACCCCATCGAAGCTGCGCAAAATTCCGCCAACTCTTGCTTACTACTTTGTTTCCCTGCCTCCTTGAGTTTATGCAAAGGATTCTTGTTGTATTCAGGATATCTGAATCCTTCCTTGGCATTAGAGCCATTGCTGTATTCAAAATCCAATCCAAGCAGCTGCAACTCCTTCCTTATTGCCGTTACTGCTTTCTTGAGCTGGGTATATAGGGGATATAAACTCACCTTCCCGTACTTTTTCTTGATGTCGTCTATTGATTTCTTCTCAAAAACAGCAATTACATCTTCATATTTTACGAAGCCAACCTCAGTTGTCAGCATCTTATCAATGATGCAGACAAACTGAGGCTCTGAACCGATTCCGTAGAATATGTTTTTCTTAGGCATGCGGTTATGGATGATTTGATGAGCTAATTTATGAACTATTGTTCACTACGTTTGATAAAATAAAAAAACTCTCCTTGGTCACTATGATGATTATTTTCAACCACTAATTTTCTTCTCTTATCTCCCACTTGCACCGGATAATTGGAACTAAACTTAGCCTTTACACCTTTATAGTCGCAGTATTTTGTTCCGTTGAGTTCTTTAACTACATAGTATGTCTCTCCGTCCTGAGGTGCTATTACATTCTGTGTATCACCATTTTCTTTACCTTCCTTTTCTTGAGGTATATTTGGTAAAGATTTTGAGACTCTGTCTTGAATGGAAGAGTTGTCATTTACAACATCCTTCTCTTCTTCTCTTTCATTTAAGAATTTGTCATACCATTTAATAATGCAGAAGTAGTTAAAACAACATGATAAAACATTATTAATGTATCCGCAGTCTTTTATTGGTGATTCATTAGTTTGTTTACTGTTATGACCATTATTTCCAAAACATCTAAGGTTATGTAACATGTTTGTTATGTAATAAGAAGCCGCTGGAGTTTTGCTCTGGTCATCATCATCTTCCTGTTCTTTAAATTTCTCTTTTAGAAAGTCTTTCAATTTATTTATTTTAGTGTTAAGACTCTCTTTACTATCTACTACAGTAATTAAATGTTCATCCACACAAGAGTTGAGGAATGGTTCTAACAAATATGTTCTAATATCATACTCTGCATTTTCCTTAATTTCAGCGTTTAAGTTCGAATGTAAAGGTATTAATATGTTTTCTAAAATTGTTCTTCTAATTTTTATGTTGTTTTCCGGAAATCTTCTGTCAATAATATCCAAATATTCCTCATAAAGGCACTCTACCGTATTACGCTTAATAAAATCATCGATAGACAATCTCTTTTTATTATCTTTCACCAACTCTGAAAGTTTCCTGTAATCAGTATTTTCAAGGGTGGAGTTTTCGTCAATTACGCTTATTGGGTCATTTTTAGGGCGTTCTTTAATGAAATGCAACCATACTAAATTTTTGTTCTTCTGCATTCTACAATGTGGAAGCTTAAGAACGGTCGCTAAATCGCCTTCTTTGATAAGCTGCCATTTTTCATCTTCCTTGGTTGTTAGCCATGCTTCAGGGAGTATCACAAATAAAGAACCAAATTTTTCTAGTTTATCCAACTCTTCTTTTATGAGTTGTGTGTCAGTTTTTAAGCATTTAATTACTTCATTGCTACTATTAGAGTAAAATATACGAGGTGATATGAGTATTGATGCTGCAAAAATTTGACCATCTGTAGTTTTAGTTTGCATGGATTCTGTTAATAAATCTCCTAATTCTTTGTACTTAGGCCAACTCTCAAACTTTGCGTAATCTATAAGGAACTTGTAATTATAAGAATTATACAGAACGAAAGTTGGAATTGTACATTGCGGAATACGGACACAGGATTGTTGAGATACATTTCGATTCAATTGGTCCATACAGAACTTCACCAGGTTCTTATCCAATATATAATCTTTAAACTCGCTAGTTTTAACTTCTTTTTTTCCATTATAGCTAAAACAATAATCCAGAATATCTTTATCTTTGTCTACTGGTATCACTTCATTTGGAATATGTTCACATCTTAGCATATTCCGAGGTATATATGTATATTTTCTGTTACCCTTTTTCCCAAAGTAGGACACCACAAAGGTCATATATGGATCAAAATTTTCTCCAATTTTTTCAGAAAAGGAGTTTATTATCTGTTCCACGTCAACATCCTTCTTTTTATTTTCAGAAACTTCAGAAGGAGAGGACGTCTGTTTGGCTCCTATCCCCCAATCACCGTTTTTGACTTTTTCTACAAGTACTTTTATTTGTGATTTATCATACTCTTCCTTTATAGTATTCCAACCAGTAGCAAGTGTTTTTTTCATTATTTAATCTTTATAGTTAATTTACGCAAAGGTAATGTTTTTTTATGAGGTTGTATTTTTTTTCTTACTATTTGTAAATAAAGAATAAAGTATTTAACTTTGCCTAATAATGCATATTAATAAATAATGGACAAGTTTACAAAAACAGTCGTTTCCTATCTCTCAAGTGTTGCTTTACAGTTTGTTTGTTTCTTCTTGGGGAGGAATAGTTTGAAGATATATAATGATTCATTACAGTATAAGTATTGGATAAAAATATTTAGGCCGAAAAAACCTGAAATCATCCCTTCTTCTGAATGGTTTACACTAGATAATTGGAGTTCATTCAAGGTAATCTATTATGATTTCAAGGAGTTTGTGATGTTTTTCTTATTATTTACAATCACGGCTTTATGCTACTTGTCCTTAAAGAAAGAACATACCTTATCTAAAACTATTACTTTTATTCTTTCATTATTGAGTGGATATGTGATTTTGTATGAGATTATAGCGATTGTAAATGAATGTATTATCTTGTGTTAATTCATTCAACCTTTGTACTGTAAATAATTTTAAATATCATACAATTATGATTGTCAGGGATTTGATACGCGAATTAGAAGACTATTTGCACGAAGACACAAAAGGGCGCTATTATAATAAACTGCACATCTCGGATGGTTATGAGTATGAGGATGTAACCATTGATTGCGTGTACTATCGGAATGGGGAAGTCGTTCTTCAATCAAATGAGACCGACAATCGAAATTGGAGTTTAATAATCCCATATATTATCCATTGTTTGAGGTTCTTCAATCCTAATACGGAGGTTTGTATTCAAGTGAGCGATGAAGAACTTGATTGGGAATATTTGGATACAGATTACACTTATGTTGATGACGATGATGACTTTCAAATTTCGTGTAGTTCGCGAGATTAAATGACTTGTCCTATTTTAAATATTCTAAATGGTGCCCTGACTTTTGATTCAACACAACTAGGTTGTGGATTTTATAGCACTTAAAATGTATGCGTCCTTTTTCTTAGTAGTGAATAGTATAGAAAATAACCAGCTTAAGAGAATTGTAGATTCAAGATAAAACGTTAGTGCAATTCTTCAGTGCTAATTCATATACCTCAATAGCTATTTTCTGTAACCTTATCCCTTCCCATTCTATTTTATCTTGGATATTATTTAGTATTGTTTCGCTTTCTGTGATATGGTGAAAACTAAAAATGACACCATAGACCTTTACATACATGCATTTTTCTTCACGATTGTAAAAGTAGGAAACGTTCTGCAATGAATCCATTCCTATCAAATGTTCAAGTAGGATAGTGGCTTTTGATTTGATAAAAGAATAAGTCAAATCTTTCTTAAACTCATTTTTCTTTATTGCTGCATTCAATAGATTGATAGCAGCTAATACTAGAAAAAGTTGGTTCGTGTTACTTATACTGTTAAATTTGCGGAGAATGTTTTCTGCATTTCTAACATCTGCGAATGTTATTTCTTTAACAGGCTTGGTTAAAGAATCTAAATATATTTTTGTTATTTGATTGTGATACATGTTTTTTGCTAATGTCAAAAATGTATTTTGATATATAACTAATAGTATTGCGAAGTTATGATATTTTTTTGATTTTCCCCTAAAATGTTTAGGAAAAAATCCTACCTTTGTTATGTTATTAAGAATAATAAAATGAAAACAATAATCTGTGGACCTCCACATTCAGGAAAGAGCGTTTTTATCTCTAATTTAGTCAAGCTATTACCTTCTGGGCATTATGCTAGGATTAATGCCAATGGTGATGGTGAAGGTACATGGAGCAATAATCCTGACCAAAATGACGTGATGAAGGCGCGAGTAAAAGGTTCCAACTCAGAAGAGGACTTTAAGCGTTGGAAACATCAAATTGAATGTACAAATAAGGATATTGTTATAGTCGACATTGGCGGACGACTTCAAGAAGATAAGGCTCCTCTTTTTGATGTTTGCGATAGCTTTATTGTTATTAGCAATAATACTCAGATGATTGACGAATGGATTGAGTTCGGCACTTCTCATGGATGTACTTGTATGGGAAAAGTACTTAGTGAGTTAGAGGGTATGCATGAATCCATCATATCAACAGAGCCTTGCGTGTATGGCGTTATGTCTGGTCTTGAACGCGGTCATAATCTTAAAGGATCGCAATTACTTCAGACTATTGCAGAATCTATCATAAAAAGGTCTGGATTTAAAGGGTATATAAAGCAGGGAGACTCCAAGGTAATTGATATGTACGATATTGGCATTAAATTAGGGATGTCTCATCATTGGAGAACGCATAGCTCCATTGATATACATACCGTTTGGTATCAACCAGATAAAGCTCCCTTATTATATGACTATTTGAAAGAGTTCTATGGGAAAGACGAAAAGTATCAAATCTATGGTGCTCGTTCATTATGGGCATCTTGTTTGGTCGCTTCTTGTCTTGCAGAAATAGGAGTGGAAGAATTATTTGTGCATGGCCATATGTCCGAAAACTATATACCAGTACCAAAAGTCCCTATTGGCTATAACGAAAGCGATATTCTTTCGTACTCAATGGAGGAAAAGGAAGATTATGTCCTCCTAAAAGTGACACTTCCTACCCATTTCACTCCAAAGGAATGTGAAAGAGCATTCTTGCCAATATTGAATGAAAACAAGAAACTCTTTCTGTCTGGACGAATGCCTTCCTGGTTCGCTATATCTATAATTTTATCTTACAACAATAAAGAAAAGTATATTCACACTCCAGGAATCGGCTATATCAAAATAGAAGATATAGAAGGTGACAAACTGGGTGAAATAATAACTATTCCGTAAAAATACAATGAGACGGAACTGAAAATATTGGATCTAATGCCCACAAATGGCACGAATCTACACGAACTATTGTAAGGCTGCAAGCAGCACTCCTTTATGAAGATAAATCTTCAGCCGTCGCAGCCCGATGTATCCGCACCGCATCGGCCCCACCTATGGCGAAACTCCCAATCACAAACAATACTCTTGTTACGAATTTCCGAGCTGTCCCGGCATACTTTCAATCCATCCCAAAAGTCCATTTCTATTCCTCCTATTATTAAAGGTACTAAAACAAATTGTCTTACTTCCACGATACAAAACTATCGTAAGAGTAAGACAAAAAGTGTCGGAGGAAGATCTTTTTTGCTTGAATATGTCAAAGGCTTCTGATTTTATGGCTTCGATAATTCATGGGCAAAACATTATCTTCCACGAATAGCCACTGATTTAGCGTCACATCGGCCAGACGACAAAGCCCTCTACAGGTCTTGTTTCGGAAGACCTATAGGTCATAAAAATAAAGACCTACAGGTGATAAAATTAAAGACCTGTAGGTGCCTGAATTTGCCATCTGCAGGAGACCTTAACTTAGGTATGCCGAAGCAGCCGCTACTGAAGCCTAATTTTGGTCGTCACTGATGACCAATGCTTGCCATCACTGAAGACCAAGCTTGGTCATCAGTGACGATAAAAATTAAGACCTTTGGGAAGGGACTTTGAGTTTTGAGCTGTGAGCCTTTTGCGAGGTTCTTCCCTCACACTGATTCTTTTTCGCACACAGAAAGCACAAGAAACACAGAAATGGCTGCAAATAAATTTAACTTTATTGAATTTCTGCCTCGCTCAGTTATAGAAAAGTAAATTTTTCCACAATATTCGCTCGTTGAAATTTGCGTTTTCTCTCGGCTTGCACTAATTTTGTAGATTATTACGAAAATATGAACAGCCAACAGCAACAGGAGACCTCCACGATGATGCAGTGTGCCATGAATATGGGCGCAGTGGTAGGAATATATTATATAGGTAAGTTCTGCCTGTTCCCCTTGAGCCTGCACTCTACGCTGGCGGCCATGCTCTTTTTAGGATTGACGCTGATGGTGCCCTTCCTCGTCTACCGGTTGGTGAGGCTGTATCGCGACCGCTACCTGAACGGTAGCATCGAGTTTGCCCGTGCACTGGCCTTCGCGCTGCTCATCATGGGCTTCGGTTCACTGCTGGCCGCAGCAGCACACTACATCTACTTCGCCTACATCGACGGTGGAGCCATGGTGAGTGCCTTAGAAGAGAGCATCGGGCAGCTGATGGCTATCGACCTTAGTACTTTAGAAGGTACAGAGAATGCAGGAACCGCCATCGCCCAGTTCAATGAATACATCGAACTGATGCGCAATACAGCTACACAACTCAGCGCCATGACACCCATAGAGATGACCATGGGCATGCTGAGCAACAATGTATCATGGGCTATCGCCGTGGCACTTCCCGTTGCCCTATTTGTCAGGAGACTTAATAATTAAATGTAAATCATAAACTCAAAAGATATGGACATTTCCGTTATCGTACCCCTGTACAACGAGGCAGAGAGCCTTCCCGAGCTGCATGCCTGGATCAAGCGCGTGATGGATGAGCACCACTTCAGCTATGAGATATTGTTTGTCAACGACGGCAGCACCGACGATTCGTGGGACGTAATCGAGCACCTGCATGCTGAGTACCCCGAGGTCAAGGGCATCAAGTTCCGCCGCAACTACGGCAAGTCGCCAGCCCTGTACTGCGGATTCGACCGTGCCGAGGGCAAGGTAGTGATTACCATGGATGCCGACCTGCAGGACTCGCCCGACGAGATACCCGAGTTGTACCGCATGATTACGGAGGAGAAATACGATCTGGTGTCGGGTTACAAGCAGAAACGCTACGACCCCCTGTCGAAGACCATCCCCACAAAGCTCTTCAACGCTACGGCACGCAAGGTATCGGGCATCAAGAACCTGCACGACTTCAACTGCGGACTCAAGGCATACCGTAGCGAGGTGGTGAAGAATATTGAGGTGTATGGCGAGATGCACCGCTACATCCCCTACCTGGCCAAGAATGCCGGCTTCACCAAGATAGGCGAGAAGGTGGTGCAGCATCAGGCACGCAAGTACGGTGTCACCAAGTTCGGCCTCGACCGCTTCGTCAACGGCTACCTCGACCTGATGACCCTGTGGTTCCTCAACAAGTTCGGTGTCAAGCCCATGCACTTCTTCGGCTTGTGGGGTTCGGTGATGTTCATCATCTGCTTCCTGTGTGTCATCTTCATCGGTACCAACAAACTCTACAGCCTCACCAACGGCATACCGGCACGCCTCATTACAGACAGTCCCTATTTCTACTTGGCACTGGTGGGCATGATATTGGGTGTGCAGATGTTTCTCACGGGATTCCTCGGAGAAATTGTGAGCCGCAACTCGCAGGAGCGCAACAACTATAAGATAGAAAAGGAGTTCTGATGAACCGCTACCGCCACATATCATACACGCTGGGGATGCTCCTCTGCATCGTGGCAGGGCTGACGGCCTGCTCAGGCGAAGACTGCCCCATCAACAACACCGTAGCTGGCAAGATGGTATTCTACAACCATCTGGACGACCCTATCGCCTTCAATGGTACGCTCAGCGTGAGCGTGGTTCGCCCGCAAGGCGACTCCGTAGTGCTCAACCTCAAGAGCAATGCCTCGGAGGTGACCTTCCCGCTCAGTTACATGCATGAGACCGACACGCTCATCTTCGACTACCATGAGGGCATGGCCTACGACACGCTCTACATCGGGCACACCAACACCCCCACCCTCGTGTCGGTAGCCTGCGGCACGGCGATGTTCCACACCCTCACCACAGCACGCAGCACCCACCACGTGATAGATACCCTAATCATCCACTCACCCGAAGTAAACTACGATGAACGCGAGAACATTCAGGTTATTTATCATACTACTAATTAGCGCGATAGCCTTTCCGAGCCTCTCCCAAGGAGAGGAACTCAACAAGACACCCAAGCTCCTCATCCTTAAGAAAGACGAGAAGGCATCACTCTTCCAAGGTATCTACCTCTCTGCCGATGTGTTCGGTTACATCTATCCTATCTTCGTGAAAGACAAGTACTATAGCGCCGAACTCTCGGCCACGATGAACCTGAAGAACCGCTTCTTCCCCGTCGTGGAGGCCGGCTTGGGTCACACCGACATGGTGAGCCAGCTCTACGAGATAGGCTACCGTACACGCGCCCCCTACTACCGCATCGGTATGGACTACAACATGCAGTACAAGAACGGCAAGCCCAACTACATCTATCTGGGAGGGCGTATCGGTTACACCGCTTTCGAGTATAGCGTAGATGCTCCTGCCCTGAAAGATCCCGTATGGGGTGGCGAGGTACCCATGCAGTTGACCGACATACCCTGCCGTTCCATCTGGGCCGAAGCCGTTGCGGGAGTACGTGCCGAGATTGCGAAAAACTTCTACATGGGATGGTCGCTCCGATATAAATACCCCATACACAAAGCCCCCATCACCCATGGCGGCCCGTGGTACATTCCCGGCTATGGCACCAGTAGCGGAACAGCGTTCGGCGCCACGTACAGCATCACTTACTACCTCAACTTCAACAAGAAACACTGATGAACACCCTTGAAGTCTGGCTCACCGCCCTCGCCCTTGCCATGGACAGTTTCACCGTAGCCATCGCCGGAGGGCTGGCACTCAAGCACATCAGCCTGCGCCACTTCCTCACCATCGCCTTCTGCTTCGGCCTGGCTCAAGCCATCATGCCTCTGATAGGATGGGCAGGTTCCATCTACTTCTACCGCTTCATCGAGCAATACGACCACTGGATAGCCTTTGCCCTGCTTATCTTCCTCGGCGTGAAGATGATACGCGACGGCATCAGCGGTGACGAGGAGCACCACTTCGACCCTACACGCCTCGCCACCGTGCTCACCCTCTCACTGGCAGTAAGCATCGATGCCCTTGCGGTAGGCATCTCCTTCACCTGCATCGGCATGGACAGCATCCGGCAATTGGGCTTCCCCCTATTTGCCATCGGATTGGCCTCCTTTGTCCTTGCCCTCACCGGCTGCTTCATCGGTAGCCTCGTAGGCAACAAATTGAGGTTTCCCGTTGAACCCATCGGTGGCCTTGTACTCATCATATTGGGTATCAAAATCCTATGCGAGCATCTGATGTGATGCCGGCAACTATGCGAAGAAACAGGAGTTATCGTCTATAGAGCAAAAAGAGAGCGGGCATTGCCATACGCACACTCTGCCACGATCTCAGGAGATACGCCATATATCTCGGCCAGCCTCTCAACCACACGCACCACATAGGCACTCTCATTGCGCTTGCCACGATAAGGCGTAGGAGCCAGATAGGGCGAATCGGTCTCTACGACGATACGCGAGAGAGGAACCTCACGGAGAGCCTCGGGAAGCGTAGACTTCTTGAAGGTGACTACCCCATTGATACCGAGCAGGAATCCCGGAAACTCGAGCAAAGCATGAGCCTCATCGGCCGCGCCCGTGAAGCTATGAAACACACCGCGGATGGGTGCGCTCTTATAATGCGAGAAGAGATTGTAAAGTTCAGGGAAAGCCTCACGCGAATGAATCACAAGAGGGAGGTCGCGCTCAAGCGCCCACCCTATCTGTTCCTCCAAAGCGGCCAACTGCTCGCTCCTATAAGTCTTATCCCAATATAGGTCGAGTCCCACCTCACCAATGGCTACAAATCGATGAGCATCAAGCAGCGACTTCAGCACCGACAAAGCCTCGCGATATGCAGCATTGACCTCAGTCGGATGGAGCCCCAGCATAGGGAAGCAGTAACCCGAATACTCGGCACACACACGCAGCATCGGCTCCACAGAGGCGACATCGATGTTGGGCATGAGGATATGGGTGATACCAGCTTCGCGGGCACGTACCATCACCTCGGCACGGTCGGCATCGAACTCCTCTACAAACAGGTGGCTATGGGTGTCGATGATCTTATACATCGCGCTCCATGAGGTTGGCCATAAACTCACGCAACACCAACTTCCTGTCTTCGCTCACGCTGAGCGCATTGAGCGAAGCTTGCGCCTTACGGTAGTAGTGCTCCTCTACAGCACGGCTCATAGCGGGAAGCCCCACCTTATTATATATATCGGTGACGGCCGCAATCTTCTCCTCGGGATTGAAATCCGTGGCTGCCGCCCAATGGTCGAGCACGGCACGCTGTTCTTTATCAGCCAGGCGCAACGCATTGATATAGAGGTAGGTCTTTTTATTGCAAAGGATATCTCCACCAATCTTCTTGCCAAATACCTTAGGGTCGCCATAGACATCAAGGTAGTCATCGCGAAGTTGGAAGGCGAGGCCGATACTCTCACCCAGGCGATAGAGATAAGCAGCATCCTCCTCAGATGCGCCACCCAACACGGCACCAATCTTGAGGGCACAAGCAAGCAGCACTGAGGTCTTCAGACGTATCATCTCAATATATTCAGCCTCGGAAACATCGTCGCGCGTCTCGAAGTCCATATCATACTGTTGCCCCTCGGCAATCTCAACGGATGTGCGATGGAATGTCGCCATCACTTCGCGGAAGTGTGCATCGTCAACACGCGACATATATACATCGGCCAACGTCAGCATCACGTCACCCGATAGAATAGCCGTATTGGCATCCCAGCGCTTATGTACGGTAGGTTTGCCACGACGCACATCGGCATTGTCCATCAGGTCATCGTGCAGGAGCGTGAAGTTGTGGTATATCTCCAGAGCAAGAGCCGGATCGAGAATAGTATCCACATCGTCACGATACATGTTATAAGCCATAAGCATCATCGCCGGGCGTATGCGCTTGCCTCCGAGCGAGAGAATATACTTGACCGGTTCGTACAGGTTCATCGGTTCGTGTGCATAGTCAAGAGACTCAATATGCGCATTTACCTTATCGAGAAGTTGGGAGAATGTAAAGGGCATGATAGAATAATTTATTGTAATAAAAAAAGAGGCTACATATATGCAGCCTCTTTAACTATGTCGTGAGATTAGTTGCTCAAGCGGAATGTTACAGGCAGCGTGAAGCGTACACGCACCTTCTTACCACGTTGCTCACCGGGTTTCCACTTAGGCATGGTAGATACCACGCGAAGAGCCTCCTTGTCAAGATAGGGGTTAACGGGTTTGATTACCTGGGGGTCAACAATCGAACCGTCGGTGTTTACCACAAACTGTACGATGACACGTCCCTGAATACCCTGCTCCTGACAGATTGAAGGATACTTGATGTTCTTCTGAAGATACTTCATCAGCTCGGCCATACCACCGGGGAACTCAGGCTGGTTCTCTACCACCTGGAAGATCTCCTCCTCCTTTTCAGGCTCCTCTACCACGATGGGCACATCGTCCTGAATCTCGACGAACTCTGACTGGTCTTCAGCAGACACGAGGGTAGTCTCCTCAATCTCGGCATCGTCTTCCACGATATTCAGCACCTCTGCCTGTGTCACAGCTTGGGGAGGAGGAGGCACGGTCTTCTTTTCGGGCATGGTGATAGGAATAATTTCTTCTTCCAAAACAATGTCACCAGCATCTACAATATCACCTGTGGACTCCTGTTCAAACTGCGTCCACTCGAACGCCACGTAGTGTGCCGCCAAAACAATTACGAGACCAATAAGAACCCATGTCAGCTTACTGCTCTCCAAATTGGCTTTTTCTGATTTTTTGATTTCCATAAGTTATGCTTTTTTTATTATATTTTCCGATGTGTTTGCAAAAGTAATACTTTTTTTGTTAGTCTATACAAAAAAAAATGTTTTTTTTACTCTCCGAATGGATTTTAGTTTTTCGAGCGACGTATTTTTCCTCCGATACGACATTATATACATAAAAAAGTCGTATATTTGAGGTAAACCTCGAATATTTCGGCACTCACGGTGAAAAATATTGAAGTAAACTCCATATTTCTCGCTCGTTTGTCGTATATTTGAAGCGAAAAATAAGCACCCCTTATGAAAAGAGGCATCCTATACCTATATATGATATGCTGCAGCATATATTCTTTGCACGCACAAGATGCAGGGGCTACCTTCCAGTTCCTACAACTGCCAGTATCCTCGCATGCCGCAGCACTCGGAGGCGACAATACCTCCATCATCGAAGACGATATCACTCTTGCCTTCCATAACCCTGCCCTGCTCACCAACACCAGCGGACGCACACTCAGCCTCAACTATATGAGCTATCTACAGAAGACCCACATGGCCTCTGCCGCCTACAACATGCTCATTGGCGAACGCTCCGAACTGGCTTTCGGTGCCCATTACCTGAATTTCGGTTCAATGAGAAACACCGATGCCGAAGGCAACATCATCGGCAACTTCTCGGCTAAAGACATGGCTTTGATGGCGGTCTACAGCTTCGACTTCACCGACCGCCTTTCAGGTGGCGTGACGGGCAAATTCATCTACTCCAACTACGAACAGGTATACTCGCTCGCCCTGGGTGTAGACCTCGGGCTCAACTACTATAACCCCGATGCCATGTTCTCGGCCTCCGTAGTGGCACGCAACCTCGGCGGACAGGTAAAGACCTTCGACGACACACAGGAGCCACTGCCCTTTAACCTCCTGGTAGGTTTCACCAAAGAGTTGGAACACGCCCCCATACGCCTATCGCTTACCCTCACCGACCTCGACAAATGGCAAGCTACGGACTTCCACAACACCGCCGACAACTCATGGAAGGAGATACTGCTCAAGCACTTCATCATCGGAGCCGACATTCTGCCTACCTCCAACACGTATGTTTCTGTAGGATACAACTTCTTGCTACGCAGCGAACTCAAGAACAATGTCAGGCGTTCCATGGAGGGATTCTCCATCGGTGCCGGTCTGAACGTCAATCGCATCAAAGTGGGTGTCTCATACGGCAAGTACCACGTAGCGGCATCCTCCTTGATGATGAACTTCGCCCTGGTGCTATGAATGTAAAAGTCAAAAATTAGAATATACATATATGAAAAAGATTACCATCGCCATTGACGGCCACTCCTCGTGCGGCAAGAGCACAATGGCCAAAGACCTTGCCCGCGAAATCGGATACATCTACATCGACAGCGGTGCCATGTACCGCGCAGTCACCTATTACTGCCTCCAGCACGACCTCTTCACCGAGGACAGCGTAAAGCTCCCCGAGCTACAGGCCGCAATGCCCGACATACAGATCACTTTCCGCCTCAATGCCGAAGGCCGTCCCGAGACCTACCTGGGTGGCGAGTGCATCGAGAAGGAGATTCGCGGCATGGCCGTATCGTCGCGTGTGAGCCTCATTGCCACTATCGGATTTGTGCGCGAAGCCATGGTAGCCCTGCAGCAACAGATGGGGCGCGACAAGGGTATCGTGATGGACGGGCGCGACATAGGAACCACCGTGTTTCCCGATGCCGAGCTCAAGGTCTTTGTCACAGCCAGTGCCGAGGTGCGTGCCCAGCGCCGCTACGATGAGCTCAAGGCCAAGGGCGAAGAGGCCTCCTACGAGAGCATTCTGGAGAACGTGAAGGAGCGCGACCGCATCGACAGCGGGCGTGCCATCAGCCCCCTGCGCAAAGCCGATGATGCCATCCTGCTCGACAACAGCACGATGACTATCCCCGAACAGAAAGCTTGGTTGCTTGAGGAATTCAAGCGCGCTGCACAATGCACAATTTGATAATTTACAACATCTGTAAAATTCCAGATGATACACGTAGAGATTGACGAACATTCGGGTTTCTGCTTCGGAGTGACCACGGCCATCCGCAAGGCCGAGGAGGAGTTGCTGCGGGGTGCCCCACTCTACTGCTTAGGCGACATCGTGCACAACGGCATGGAGTGTGACCGTCTGCGCCACATGGGGCTCATCGCCATCAATCACGATGAGTTTGCCCAGCTACGCAACGTACGTGTGCTGCTCCGCGCCCATGGCGAACCGCCCGAAACCTACGACACAGCTCGCCGTAACGGTATCGACATCATCGATGCCACCTGCCCCGTGGTTCTCAACATACAGAAGCGCATCAAGCAGGAATACGACACACCATCACCTCATCCCAAGCAGATCATCATCTACGGACAGAAGGGACATGCCGAGGTGTTGGGTCTCGTAGGACAAACCGACGGCACCGCCATTGTAATAGAGAGCATCAAGGAAATCGACCGTATTGACTTCACACGCGACATCTACCTCTACTCACAGACGACCAAGTCGCTCGACGAGTTCCGCCTCATCGTAGAAACCATCAAACAACGCATCGCCCCAGACGTAAAGTTCCACTACTACGATACCATCTGCCGTCAGGTATCAAACCGCCTGGCCAATATCCGTGCCTTTGCCGCCTCACACGACCTCGTGTTCTTCGTATGCGGTCGAAAGAGCAGCAACGGCAAGGTACTGTATCAGGAGTGTCTCAAGGCCAACCTAAACTCCTACCACATCGAGGGCAGCCATGAGATAGACTTCTCGCTCATCAAGGACGGCCAATCAATAGGTATCTGCGGTGCTACCTCCACCCCCAAGTGGCTGATGGAGGAGTGCAAGCAAGCGATTATTATTCACAATTCATAATTAAAAATTAAGAATTAAAACTCAACCCTCATAATTCATAAATCATAATTATCCTCATGGCAAGAATCAAATGTATAGGCATTCTCACTTCGGGCGGCGACGCACCGGGCATGAATGCAGCAATCCGCGCCGTCACCCGTACGGCCATCTTCAACGGTCTCAAGGTCAAAGGCATCTACCGTGGCTACAAAGGCCTCATCACAAATGAAATCAAGGACTTCAAGACCGAGAACGTGAGTAACATAGTACAGCAGGGAGGCACCATCCTCAAGACCGCCCGCTGCCCCGAGTTCAAGACCGAGGAGGGACGTGCCGAAGCGTGGAAACACATGTGCGAGCACGGGATCGATGCCCTCGTGGTCATCGGTGGCGACGGTTCGCTCACCGGTGCCCGCGTACTGGCACAGGAGTATGACATCCCCTGCATCGGCATTCCCGCCACCATCGACAACGACCTCTATGGTACAGACACCACCCTCGGCTACGATACGGCACTCAACACCATCGTGGAGGCAGTAGACAAGATACGCGATACAGCCAACTCGCACGAGCGCATCTTCTTCGTTGAGGTCATGGGTCGCGATGCCGGCTTCCTCGCCCTCAACAGCGCCATAGCTTCGGGTGCTGAAGCCGCCATCATCCCCGAACACCTCACCAAGGAGGATCAGCTCGCCACCTTCATACAGAATGGTGTACGCAAGTCCAAGAATAGCAGCATCGTGCTCGTAGCCGAAAACAAGGATTTGGGTGGAGCCATGCACTATGCCGAGCGCGTGCGCAACGAGTTTCCCCAGTTCGATGTCCGCGTATCCATCCTCGGACACCTGCAGCGCGGCGGACGCCCTACGGCCCACGACCGCATCATAGCCAGCCGCATGGGTGCTGCCAGCATCGATGCCCTGCTCGATGGCCAACGCAACGTGATGATTGGCATCCGTAACGATGAAATCGTATACGTACCCTTCAACACCGCCATCAAGAAAGACAAGCCCATCGACGAGCAGCTGGTCAACGTTCTGCACATGCTGTCAATCTAATAGAATTGCTTCATACATCAACGCCTCGGAGAATACTCCGAGGCGTCTTTTCATCTCTCCTTATCTGAGGGAATTATCTCACGAAGCAAGGCATCTCGTGTACGACCCGAATAGATATCCACATTAGCACAGTGTGAGAGATAGGACCACATGTATAGAGCTATGAACTGCTGTACTTCGGCATCACCTTGGCGGAAGGCGGCAGGCACATCGTACTTGTCCATCCACGGCTTCAGGTGGGTGTTGTTATGCACATAGGGATAGCTTTCCCTACAATAAGGGTCGAGCAGTAGACGCATATCCTCCATGTAAGGTACTGCATGTGTGGTATCGGCATATTGGTACAATTGCTGCAAGAAGGGGTGCTTGGCCTCGGACAGTTCGCATTGCAGATAGCTGTGCGCATTGGTACGCAAGGGCAATGTGCGGAAGAGGGCAAACTGAGCAAAGATGGAGCGCATGTGGCGGTTCATGAGTTCCTCCTGCGGTTCCCACCTTTCGACATCAATGTAATAGTCAAACAAGGTGCCGGCATACAGCGACTGGTTGATGTCAAGCAGTTCCCTCTGATTTACACGCAGTATATAGGCGGCGTAGTAGCGCTTGTAGTGATGCCAAAAGGTGTCGAGCGCCAATGAATCGCCGTAGTTGTCATAAAATGTAGACTTCACGAAGGTGAGCATGCGTTGTGTGTCGCAGGCTACTTGCTGCTTGATTGGATGAGCACACGCTGTAAGGAGCAGAGCCATGAGCAAGAAAAAGGTGTGTCTAATCAATGTCTTCATTTCCTATAGTATTATAAAGGTGATAGTTTGAAATCACGCATAATGAACGTGTCGGGCACCTCTTCCTTGGGCTTGCCGCAATAGACGTCGATATTGCCGCAATGGCAGAGATAGGGCCAGAACCTAAAGGTGAGCCACAACTGGACTTCCTCATCGCCAGCGCGAAAAGCCTCTGCAAGCCAATCGTGATTTATCCAGAAGTCGTTGACATGATAGCTTGGAAAAGCCCAAGCCTTTAAGGCCTGTTCATATACCATCTCGAAATAGGAGCGTTCGGACCTTGCTATCACGCGATGGAGATAACTGCCTTGCGTATGTGGATTGATGGATTGGGCACGTAGCCCTGGGGAATACTGCACCCAACGGACATCCCATTTGGGATTCTGCTTATACCTTGATTGACTTTCATCGTACCCACCCAGCAGATAGTCGCGCCAGGTGCGCTCGTAGATTTCGGCAAACAGCACCTTCAGTTTGTCGCGGTCTACCTGCAAGATGTAGTTGTCGTCGTAGGCGCGGTAGGCATTAATGAAGGTGTCGAACGCCAGTGAGTCGCCGTAGTTCTCATAGAGGGTGGCCTTGAAGAACTGCACCATGCGTCGGCAATCATTGTCGATGGTGACCGTGTCGGTCAGTTCGGCTTTGATGCCGAGAGCGCCCAGTGCACATAGTGCGAAAAGAATCGTGTATCGTTTCATACTTGTGTGTATTGGTTTTACGGTCGCAAAGTTCGCATAAACCATCGGGAACTTCAAAAAAACAGCGTCCCAAAAGCGTTGCAAATACCTAAACCGCAGATCTACTGTTCATAGAAGAAAGCACCATACATGTACTCAGGCAACTTATTGCGTAGTCGTGCCTTGCGCGAACGCAAGGTCGAGAGTGTCGTGAGCAGGCAATCGGCCATGCGGCGAGGCGACATGCGCAGTCCCGAGCAGATACAGTAGAGCGTCTCTTCGCGGTTGGTGTGAGGTGCCTCTTGGCGAATGTGCTGGATGATGCCGATGAAGCACGCTTCGATATCGGCGAGCAGTCGCTTGCGCTCTTCGCCCGTGAAGGCCTCTTTGACGTCAGCAGTCAGTATCAGCTGCCCCGATGCTGTTGCGGCGAATGCACGCTTCGCCTGTTTCCACTCCTCCTTGAAGGTGCTGGCGGCATCCCTCGGTGCATCGGTGCTTTTGCGATGCCGTGTATAATACCCCATCGAGCCAAAGGTCAGCAGCAAAGCCATGCTGCCTACAATCCACGGCGTAGTCATATTTTGTCGCTCCTCGCTCGCCAGTTCCACGTGCAGCTTCATGTACTTCGTGGCGCGGTAGGGATCCTCGTCGCGCAGCTGATGCAGCCTCGAACGTAGCAGGTAGACCATGCTGCGCTGTTCCTTTGTGAGTGAGGGAGCACGGTGCATCGAGTCGATACGTGCCTCGGCCTTCTGGTATTCGCCCTTGAGGAGCAGTTCCTGCACGGAAGTGTACACCTCGGTTGTCGATGCCGCATTCGCCACGTCACCCGCTTCTTTGCCACATGCAGCAAGAGCGAGAAGCATCCCCACGAGCATGACATATAGGATTTTTCTCATCTGTCCTTTTGGAAACACTGTGATTTTCTCCTGTATCAAAAAACTATACGAATAAAGTTATTGCAGAACCATTATTTCATAAATCTCTTCTCGAAAATGTTCACATAGAGCACCGCTACAATCCCAAAAATCAAAAGAGGAGACACCAACATCGCCTCAAAGAGTTTCAGATTCGGCATAAATGGGGCAGCAAGCATGAATGGTATTGTCGCAAATATCATGTTGGAGATGAAACGCCCTATACGAGGAAAGTCTATCTTGGCAAGCTTCTCGCGCGACATCGTGTTATAGCCAGATATTTGCTCGGGATGGCGACGGACATAGAGGCCGCATAAAGCTATCACAACAGATACAAGCAGTGTGCCAACAAATAAGATAATAACAACAGTCGGTTCCATATCTTTCTTTTTTGCAAATATAAACCTCTTTCTTGTCATTCGCAAATCAATCATTCACAATTCATGCGATATTGCTGAAGAACATACTTAAGTATTCTCTCCATCTGCTGTGTGACTTCTTAAATAGGCATAACTAATTAGGCTGCCGATGCGCATCGGCAAATAAAAACAAAAGGTGCGTTGTGAGAATCCTACTTGCGTACTTAAATGTTTTAACCATGAATCGGGATTTATTTATTGTCTGAACGGAAAAATAGAATTATTTTTGTCACAAAACTACGGTATGACTCGTCTGTATAAATGAAATCACAAAAAAACATAAATCAAAAAAACAACGATAGAATGATGAAAAAATTTATTGTAGCAATAGCTTTAATGCTCGGCTTCCAGATGAGCCAGGCACAGACGGTGAATGGAATCTTTAGAGAGTTTCGCAGTGAAGAAGATGCAGTATGCATGAAAGTGCCCTGGCTGCCGATAAAATTGATAGGGCTATTTGCTGATGATGAGGCAGGACAGATTGCCAGTCGTATCAACTCGGTGCGGGTAATGGATCTTTCTGGCTGTCCGGCACAGGTGCAAGAGCGCTTCGCTGCAAAAATTGAGCAACTCAAGCTGGAAGGATACGAGCCACTACTTGTGGTAAAGGATGATGGTAGCCGCGTCAGGATGTGGGGAAAGATGAAAGAAGAAAAAATCAAGGAACTGCTTATTGGTGTGAGTGGGGATGAGGCTACCCTTGTTCGTATTAAAGGGAACCTGAGGATGGATGATCTGAACTTCTCGATGTCAGAGAACAACATAACGCTAAGGTCGGCCAAATAAATCCTGTCTATCCATGATGCCCGCCTCCCTTTTCAAGCAACTGTTGCTGCCGCTCTACCCACGGCTTCAACATGTGGCTTTGCGTATGCTCGGCAATGTCGAGGATGCCGAAGACATGGTGCAGGAGGTGTATATGAAGTTGTGGAACAAGCGCGAAGAGTTGCCCGACGTGCAGAATATGGAAGCCTATTGCGTAGCACTCACAAAGAATATGTGTATAGACAGGCTTCGCCTCGCAGAGGTGGATAGGGTAGATGTGGACGATTTCCCGTTGTCGCTTGCGGCAGCCGACGATATAGCGAGCCAGTTAGAGAGGCAAGATGCCGTAGAGCAAGTGAAGTTGATAATAGAAACCTTACCCGAGAAGCAACAGCAGGTGATTACCTTGCGTGACATAAGGGAATGCACCTTCGAGGAGATAGAGGAACAGACAGGGCTGACGGCCGTAAACGTGAGAGCGCTGCTGAGCCGTGCCCGAAAGACCATACGAGAGAGATTCAAGAGAGTATAACAATATAAAAGGTGTACGACATGGATGCCAAGATACTGGAACAACAGATAGAGCGGTACTTTGATGCGGCGCTCAGTGCTGACGAAGAACGTGAGCTGGTGCGATGGCTGACGGTGAGCGAAGTGCCTGAGCATCTGGAGCACGACAAGCAGGTGATACTTGCCCTGCACGAGACGGCTGCAAGCGACCACGCAGAAGCTATGGAGCGATTATCGCGAAAGATAGATGCCTGGGAAGCCGAAGAGCACCGACCCATACGCCGAGCGCTCACGGTGCGCCTATGGAAGGCGGCAAGCGTAGCGGCATGTGCCGTGCTGGTTGTAGGACTGAGTCTGCAACTTCTTCGTCCGTCCACACCACGTGACACATTCGACAATCCCGAAGATGCCTATACAGCCACACGCGAGGCATTGCTGGCACTCTCATCGGCGCTGAACAAAGGAACAGATTATGTCGGTATGGCTATGGAGACTGGTGGCAAGGTAGAGCGCAGCATCAACCATCAACTGGAGATATTGAAAGAACTGAATAACAACTAAAATAAAGAATATGAAAAGAATGATTCTATCGGCACTCGTTGCCATCAGTGCATTGATGGCCAATGCCCAGCACGAATACTTCCACAAGTATGCCGACATGGAGGGTGTCACCTCGGTGTATGTATCGAAAACCATGTTTCGCTTTATGAAAGGACTGCCTATCGAAGTGGACGACGTGGACATGAGTACAATCATCAGCAAGCTCGATGGGTTGTATATCCTCACAACGGACAGGCCGGAGATAAAGGAAGCCTTACGGAAAGAAACAGAATTTATTACCAAGAACGGGGATTTCGAATGCATTAAGTCGAAGCAAAAGACCAAAGAGTCTGTTAGCCGAAAAGAGGTAAACGGTTACGAGGAGATAGTGCGCATCAAGGAGGACGGACAGAAGATGGCCGTATATATGAAAGAGGAGAAAGATGCACGCACCGAATATGTAATGATAGTAGACAGCCCAGACGATGAATACGTGATTATGATATTCACCGGAGAGTTGCGACCACACGATGTGCAGGGATTGATTAGGGTTGAATAGATATTTGCATTTTCAAAACTGTGATGATGGCAAACTGGTAATCGTGTAGAAAGTAAACCGGAAGTTTAGTCGAAATCATTAAAAAAAGAAACAGCCCTACCGGTCAGTAGGGCTGTTATAATATATATTCAAAAAAGTCTCTTAGTCGTTGAGCATCATCGGCATGAGGAGCATGAGGAGCTCTTCGGCCTCGGTCTGCTCGGCAGGCACGAGAACACCAGCACGTGAGGGATCTGACACCTCGATGACTATGTCCTGACCGTTAATGTTGGAGAGGATATCCATGAGGAAGGTGGCCTTGAATCCGATGCTCATGGGGTTGCCCTCATAGCTGCAGGTGAGCTTCTCCTCAGCAGAGGTGGAGAAGTCGATATCCTGAGCTGAGATGAGGAGTTCGTTATTGGCCATACGAAGCTTGATGAGGCTGCTGCTCTGCGATGAGAATACCGATACACGGCGTAGGGCACTGAGCATGGCGGTGCGGTCGATGGTAATCTTGAAGGGGTTGTTTTGCGGAATCACTGAGTTGTAGTTGGGGTAGCGGCCCTCGATGAGGCGGCACACCATGCGGTGATTGGGCATCTCGAAGGTGGCGTTGCGGTCGTCGAAGGAAATCTTAATCTCACCGGCCTCCTTGGCCAGGAGGTTCTTGAGCAGGGCTGCGGGTTTCTTGGGGAGAATAAAGGCAGCCTTCTCATCGCCCTTCACATTGTAGAGCTTGTAGCGCACGAGCTTATGACCGTCGGATGCTACGAGAGTTACGTACTCGGTGTAGATGTCGAAGTAGATACCGTTCATCACGGGGCGCAGTTCATCGTCGGCTGTGGCAAAGATAGTGCGGTTGATACCACCAAGCAGCGTGTCGGCCTCGATGGTAAAGTTCACGGCGTTCTCGCCCATCAGGGCTGCCATGGGGTATTCGTCGGCCGACTGCCCCACCATACTGTACTTACCGTTCATGTACTGGATGGAAATCTCCATCGACTGGGTGTTGACATCGAAGGTGACGGGCTGCTCAGGAAGCTCCTTGATGGCATCCAGCAGAGTCTTTGACGAAATGGCAAACTGGAGATCTCCGTCGCTCTCCACAACCTCCAAAGAGGTATCGAGGGTTGTTTCGTTGTCCGATGCGGTGATGGAGAGTTTACCTCCTTCTATATTGAAAAGAAAACAGTCGAGAATGGGGAGCGTGCTCTTGGAGTTGATAACACGTCCGATAGCTTGCAGATGGCTGTAAAGTGCCGCGCTTGATACTACAAATTTCATAGCAGTTATATTTTTTCAGTTAGTAATCCATATATCTCTACAAAAGTAGCATAAACCACTCGGCCTGCCAAAAAAAACGACAAAAAAATTAGTTTCTTTTCCAATAAAAATGTAACTTCGCGCCACATTTGACGACATTACTCAACAATACAACAAACAATACATTATGGAATTGACAGGAAAGATTATAGCTGTGCTCCCCGAACGTGGCGGCATTTCCAAAGCTGGCAATGAGTGGAAGATTCAGGAGTATGTGCTCGAGACGATGGAGCAGTATCCGCGTAAGATGATGTTCAACGTGTTTGGTGCCGACCGCATCTCACAATTCAACATCCAATTGGGTGAGACGCTCACCGTATCATTTGATATTGACAGCCGCGAGTATAACGGCCGTTGGTACAACGACATCCGCGCTTGGAAGGTAGACCGCAATGCAGCTCCTGTAGCGGGTGCTCCTGTGCCTCCCGCAGCAACGGCTGGCGCTCCTGTGCCTCCTCCTGCGGCTGATCCGTTCAGTGCAGCACCTCAGATGAATGCTTCAAGCGAGGCTGATGACCTACCCTTCTGACAGGGAGTCGAAGCTGGCCTGTGAAAGAATAAAGGCTACCCGCTCGGGTAGCCTTTTCTTGTTAGTATCCGTGATGCTCTATCAGATGAAGATATACTTCAGTATGAAAAGCGTTGCCAAGATGTACATTGTGGGGCTGAGTTTCTTGAACTTGCCGCAAATGAGGTTGAGCACCGTATAGGTTATCATACCGAGGAGGATACCGTTGGAGATGGAGTACGACATAGGCATCATGATGAGGCACACGAAGGCGGGAATAGATTCGGTGAAGTCATCGAACGGGATGTGACGTACAGGCTCCAGCATGAGCAGACCTACGATAATGAGCACAGGGGCTGTGGCGGCTGCGGGAATGGAGAGGAACAGGGGTGAGAAGAACAGCGTCACGGCAAAACAGCAGGCAATGACGAAAGCCGTAAGACCAGAGCGACCACCCTGCGCTACACCCGAAGCGCTCTCGACGTAGGTTGTCGTGGTAGAGGTTCCCAACATAGCACCGGCTGTGGTGGCGATAGCATCGGCCATGAAGGCCTCCTTGATGCGGTTGACGTGACCATCCTTGTCGACCATTCCAGCCTTGACACACACACCGACGAGCGTTCCTACGGTATCAAACATGTCAATGAAGAGGAAAGTGAACACTACTACGAGCATGTCGAGCGTAAAGATGTTTTCCCACTCAAACTGACAAAAAATGGGGGCTATGGACTCGGGAGCCGAGAGTATACCCTTGAACTCGGTGACACCCATGGGGATACCGATGAGCGTGGTGACCAGAATACCAATAAGCATAGCACCACGCACGTTCTTGGCATAGAGGAAGCCTGTAATAAGCAGACCTATCAGCGACAGCAGCGCCGAACCAGAGGTAATATCGCCCAAAACAACGAGAGTGGCATTGTCGTTGATAATGACACCTGCATTCTGTAACCCGATGAAGGCAATGAACAGACCGATACCAGCACCAATGGCATAGCGCAAGCTCTGCGGTATGGCGTTCACGATAGCCTCACGGATGTTCGTGATGGTCATAATGATGAAGAGGATGCCCTCGATGAGCACGGCGGTGAGGGCAAACTGCCACGAATAGCCCATACCCATACATACGGTGTATACGAAGAAGGCGTTGAGACCCATGCCGGGAGCCAAGCCGAAGGGGAGTTTGCCCCAAAAAGCCATCACGAGAGTACCGATAATGGCAGCCAAGGCGGTAGAGGTGAATACGGCACCGCCGGGCATGCCGTCGAGCAGACTGAACATGGCAGGGTTCACTGCCAAGATGTACGACATGGTAAGGAAGGTAGTGATACCCGCCAACACCTCAGTACGGATGGTGGTTTCCTTGGGATTGAAACCGAAAAGTTTGTTTAGCATAGTTTATGATGATTAAACGTTTGTCTTAGAAGATCCATTTGGCACCGAGGGCAGGTCTTACATAGAAACCATCAAAGCCCCCGAAGTTATGAGACAGTTCCACCTCACCACCTATGCTGAGGGGAATATTCTCCCAGCCGGAAACCTTGTTGAGGTTCACCCAAAGCTGTGGTTCAGAGAGGAAGATGAGTGTAGAACCTTCGCTCCACAGGTCGGCAAAGCCGCTGAATGAGCACCAACCATTGGCGAAACCGATGCCCCATACGCCAGTAAGCTGGAAGTTGTGCATACGGCACTTGCCCTGCAAATCCTTAAGCCCGGGGATAGCCTTGTACATAGCCGAGAGCGACCAGGTCTTGGAGAAGTCTGCCGAGTGGCCCGAGTAAGTAAGACCGCCAAGCCAGGCATTGTTGAAAGAGTAAGCGCCAGCAAGTCCACCATCGAACTCAAGGTGTACGGAAAGCCAGTTCCAGTCAGTGTCTTGCCAGAAGCAGAGTTCGCGGGCGATTTCCGTGTATGCGCCAATGGCGCGGGGATTGTAGTCCAAATCTACGAAGTAGAAGGTGCTACCGAAGGTGTCAGGGCGGAACATCTCGATCGTCGAGGTCACGCATCCGCGCTCAGTGTCGTACAGTACTTGGAGGTTTTGTGCCTCAGCCTTGCTTGCTACGCTTGCCAAGAGTACGGCAAGGAGCAGAGTGAATGTGTTTTTTTTCATGTTTGTATTGTTTATAAGGTTGATATACAATGTGGGGCGATGCGAACATGTCCGCATCACCCCACATAAGTTACTATTGCTTGGGTACGGGAGTACCGATGTGATATAAGTTCACGAGATTCATATCGAAGATGAGTGCCGAGTAGGCCGGTATGTCTGTTTGTTTGCGGCTGCCATAACCCAACTCTGCAGGAATGTATACACGCCAGATATCACCAGCCTTCATGCGCTGTAGCGCTGTGCTCCATCCTACCACAACACCGCCTACGCTGAACTTGGTGGGGACATTGACGGCGGGATTGAGCGCCCCCTTGTATGACTCGTCGAAAACCTTTCCTTCAGGATAACTGAGCGTAGGGATAAGCCGCCCGCGATAGTTAACCAGCACGGTGTCGCTGAACACGGGACTCTCAGTACCTGTACCTTCAGCCTCTATATGACAATAGATATAGTCTTCGGTGTCATATTCTATAGAATCACCGTCAATATTCGTCTCGTTAAGTTTAAAAGAGAGTATGCGCAACCATTTGCCGTCGGCGTTGGCTTCGGCCACAGCGGCTATAGAGTCCATGAACTCGGCGTTCCGAACCTTCCAGTTGGCAAATTCATTCACTACAGCGGTCTCCTCACATGAGGTGAAGCTTCCCATCACCGTCCCCAAGAGGAGGAGGATGGAGAGTGCCTTACGTAACTGTTTCTTGACATTCATTTTACAAAGTCTTCAGTATGCCGGTGATACTTACCTTGTCGGCAAGGAGTCCTACGAGACTGTCGATGCTCACACGCTCCTGCTGCATAGTATCGCGGTTGCGCAGGGTCACGCAGTTGTCCTTGAGCGTGTCGTGGTCGATAGTGATGCAGTAGGGAGTACCGATAGCATCCTGACGGCGATAGCGCTTGCCGATAGAGTCCTTCTCGTCGTACTGGCAGTTGAAGTGGAACTTCAACATATCCTGTATCTCGCGTGCCTTCTCGGGCAGACCATCCTTCTTCACCAAAGGCATGATGGCGAGCTTCACGGGAGCCAAGGCAGCAGGCAGGCGAAGCACTACGCGAGTGTCGCCACCATCGAGCTTCTCCTCCTCATAAGAGGCACAGAGCACGCTGAGGAACATACGGTCAACACCGATAGAGGTCTCAATAACGTAGGGCACGTAGCTCTCGTTGATTTCGGGATCGAAATACTTGATACTCTTGCCCGAGTATTTCTCGTGTTGTGAGAGGTCAAAGTTGGTGCGGCTATGGATACCCTCCACCTCCTTGAAGCCAAAGGGCATGAGGAACTCGATGTCCGTAGCGGCATTGGCATAGTGAGCCAGCTTGTCGTGGTCGTGATAGCGGTAATGGTCGTCACCGAAACCGAGAGCCTTGTGCCACTTCAGGCGGGTCTCCTTCCACTTGGCAAACCAATCGAGTTCGGTGCCAGGGCGTACGAAGAACTGCATTTCCATCTGCTCGAACTCGCGCATACGGAAAATGAACTGGCGTGCCACAATCTCGTTGCGGAAAGCCTTACCTATCTGTGCGATACCGAAGGGCACTTTCATACGACCGGTCTTCTGCACGTTGAGATAGTTCACGAAGATACCCTGTGCAGTCTCGGGACGCAGATAAATCTTCATAGCGCCATCAGCGGTAGAGCCCATCTCGGTAGAGAACATGAGGTTGAACTGACGCACCTCGGTCCAGTTACGTGTGCCAGAGATGGGACATACAATCTCCTCGTCGAGGATAATCTGACGCAACTCGTTCAGGTCATTGGCATTGAGGGCAGTCGAGAAACGCTCGTGCAACGCATCGCGCTTGGCCTGAATCTCGAGCACGCGGCCGTTAGTCGCGCGGAACTGAGCCTCGTCGAATGCCTCGCCAAAGCGCTTGGCAGCCTTGGCTATCTCCTTATTGATCTTTTCGTCGTACTTGGCCAACTGATCCTCTATGAGTACATCGGCACGGTAGCGCTTCTTCGAGTCCTTATTGTCAATAAGAGGGTCATTAAATGCATCCACATGGCCCGATGCTTTCCAGATGGTGGGGTGCATGAAGATGGCCGAGTCGATGCCCACGATATTGTCGTGCAGCAGCACCATAGACTGCCACCAGTATTGCTTGATGTTGTTTTTCAGCTCCACACCCATCTGTCCGTAGTCATACACGGCACCCAGGCCGTCGTAGATTTCAGATGAGGGGAACACGAATCCGTATTCCTTGCAGTGCGATACAATCTTCTTGAATGTTTCTTCTTGTTGTGCCATATTGTTGTAAGTTTTATAATGTTCTAAGAATTGGTGTTCCCAATGAAGATGCAAAAATACGGTAAAAAAACGGTTAACAGAAAAGAATTCTCATTTATTTCATTCCTTTTAACAACAAATCATCTCGCAGGCATGAATCACCTTGACCGAATCATCTGGTCAGCGAGAACTTAAGCGACACGCCGAAGTCGTGGGTGGAGGTGGGGTACGACGAGGCGGACACGACGGGAATGTTGGTCTGGTGGTCGTAGTAGGCGTTGAGGGTGAGCATGCGCGAGAAGGTGTAGTCGGCCGAGAGGGAAATCTTCAGGGCCTTGTTGCCGCTGGTGGCCTGGGTGGTGATAGTCTGAATGTCGCGGCACAGGGCACTCTGGTCGCGCCACGAGAGGTCGGCACGCAAGTTGAGGTCGTTGCTCACGCGGCCACGGCCACCACCGCTGGGGCGCTTGCCTACGCCGAAGAGCTTCACGTTGGTCATCTTGTAGCCTACACCGAAGACGATGTCGTCGGAGTTGGTCTCGACGAGCTGCAC